>Ga0193752_1000093_pt1 | contig 124022 bp, 119 predicted proteins | sample H1c1metaG_FD_144924 | JGI IMG/M metagenome (GOLD analysis project Ga0193752, IMG submission 144924) | Soil microbial communities from a riparian zone of the East river system, Colorado, United States - H1c1 | ecosystem: Environmental > Terrestrial > Soil > Riparian zone | place: USA: East...
TACTGAAATGTTGTATAATAGTGAAAACCACACTATCTTCGTTTCGGTTTTTCATAGGATATTGGATTTTAAAGCGGGACTAGATTTCTATCTTGGTCCCTTTTTTATTTTATATACCCCATGATCCTGCTTAAAAAGAGAGTTTCCCATCTTTATCCGATCTTATTTTTCCCTCTGCCAGCAGGTAATTGATCACCTGCCAGATATTTTCCTTTTTTGTCCCTTTTAGTGTTGCCAGTATGTGTTCAATGGAAGTGGGGGTGTTTTTTATACAATCAATCAGCTGGTTGGTTATCTGGTTAAATTCTTCTGTTGAGATATGAACGACCTTCTCATTTATACAGTTGTCACAAGTTCCGCAGGCATTAATTTTTACATCAGTAAAATAACCGGCAATATGTTGGCTGCGGCAACCGGTTGATCTTGTTATATAACTGATCATCGCATTTACACGCTCTTCAAAATTTTGCTTCCGTTTTAAATGATCAGCGGTGTTTACCTGGTAGTTATCATTGTACATCCGGTTTTGCAAAAGAGTAATTTGCGGCTTGTCTTTTTGAGCAGAGTAACTGATGATGCCGGAGCTATTTAGTTTTTTCAGGCCTTTTTTTAATGATTCAATATCTGTCTGAATAAATTTTGCCAGCTTACTTTCGTAAACCGTTGCAGGAAAATCAAAAATGCCTTCATAAGAACGTAACAATCCTTTTAATAATGGCTCCAGCTCAGGATTTTGATTCTCAAAGTCCGTAAGTTCTTCCCGGTTGGTGGTAAAAACAACCGTTGATGGTTTGAAAAAAACTTCATTAAAGCTGATGATATCCTCCTGTTCCAAAGCTTTAATGGAATAGGTAGCAGTAAGTATGTTTATTTTAAAAGCAGCAGCAAAAGCAGCGATATCAAAATCGTAGCTCATTCCTTCACCACTGCCTGCCGCAACCTGCAGGTAATTCATGATGGCGATATAAACCTGTTTGATCTCTTCTTCGTTGGGAAAACGGATGGCTGATTGTTCCTGCAGGTTTTCAATTTCTTTATTGTTGTACAGCAAAACTGCATAAGCCCTTTTACCATCCCTGCCGGCCCGTCCTGCTTCCTGGTAATAATTCTCCAGGCAATCGGGCACATCATAATGAACAACAACTCTTACATCTGGTTTATCTATGCCCATACCAAATGCATTGGTGCTTACGATAACCCTTGTTTTATTATTGATCCAGTTTTCCTGCTTCGTATTTCGCTCCTCATTGCTTAAACCTGCATGGTAATAATCTGCATTCACCTGGTGCAGCCTCAACAGATCAGCGATCTCTCTTGTATGTTTCCTGCTTTTGCAATACACAATGGCTGTACCAGGCACATTTTTAAGTATCTCCAGTAATTTATTTTGTTTGGATGGCACATTAAAAACAGAATAAGAAAGATTGAGGCGTTCAAAAGATTGCTGAAAACGTTGCTGTGTTTTGCTGAACTCCAGTTTATCGCAAATATCATCCTGTACAACTTTGGTTGCAGAAGCAGTGAGCGCCAACACGGGAACACCTGGAAGCAATTCCCGCAAGGATGCTATCCGCATATAAGGTGGCCTGAAATCGTATCCCCATTGAGAAATGCAATGGGCTTCATCTACAGCCAGCAAATTAACGTTCATGGCTGGCAGCATTTCTAAAAACAAATTTGTTTCCAGCCGTTCCGGCGAAACATACAGGAATTTATAATTGCCATAAGCCGCATTCTGTAATGTTTTTTTTATTTCTAAAAAATTCATTCCCGAATAAATAGCAAGAGAAGGAATGCCTTTTTGTTTTAAGCTTTCTACCTGGTCTTTCATTAAAGCGATCAGCGGGCTAACCACCAAACACAAACCATCTTTTGCCAAAGCCGGTACCTGGAAACATACAGATTTACCACCACCGGTAGGCAGTAATGCCAGCGTATCTTTTCCATCCAGCACTGCATTGATAATATCTTCCTGCAGCGGACGGAAACTATCATAACCCCAGTATTGTTTTAAGATCTCATGAATGTTCACAGGTTCAATTTGTGGGTTGAAATTAAACCACTTTCTTATATTTCAGCCAGATAGAATTTATGGCCAGCACCACATCGCTGAAACCCATGGCCAGTGCAGCAAAGCCGGGTTGCATTAAGCCGATGGCAGCAATGGGTATAGCAACAATATTGTAAATAAAAGCCCAGAAAAGATTTCCCTTGATAGTGATGAAAGTATGTTTACCCAAACCCAAAGCCAGCGGCAAATGCTGAATGCCTTTGTTCATTAAAACCACCTGTGCACTTTGCACAGCCAATTGTGTAGCATCACTCATAGAAATACCGATGGTAGCTTTTGCCAAAGCCGGTGCATCATTGATGCCATCGCCAACCATGGCAACAGGTGTTTGGCTGTTTAGCTCGCCGATGATCTGTAATTTTTCTTCCGGTGTTTTTTCAGCATACACTTTATCAATCCCCAGGTCATCAGCGATCTTTTTTGTACGGCCTAAGCTATCGCCGCTTAGTAAAATGGTTTGTATATTTTTTGAGTGGAGGTAGCTGATCACATCTCTGGCTTCTGTTCTTATTTCATCTTCCATATCAAACCAGCCAACCAGTTTATCATTTTGCAATAGATAAGCAGTATGAGAGTTATCTTCAGTTTGTGCTGCAGCAATTTTATAAGATCCTAACTGGTACACATTGCCTGTTGCATCTTCGGCCTTCATGCCCAAACCTTTTATCTCTTCAATTTTTTTCCAGGGAATGGGCTTGTTGTTTTTCCATTCAGTAGCAATCGCTTTTGCAATGGGATGATTGGAATATTTTTCCAGCGAAAAAAGAAGTTGTTTAAATAGATCTTCATCAATCGTACTTTGCCATTTGCTTATGGATAATTGGCCTTTGGTAAGTGTTCCTGTTTTATCAAAAACTACCGTTGTAATATTTTTAAAAAGTTCCAGGCTTTTTGCATTGCGGAAAAGAATACCATTTTTAGCTGCCCGTCCCAGCCCGACTGCAATAGCAGCAGGTGTTGCCAAACCCATGGCACAGGGGCAACTGATCACCAGCACAGCAATGCTTCTCATTAATGAATTGGTGCCGCTGATATCAAAAGCAAAATAATTTATTAAAAAAGTAAGTGCAGCAATTCCCAAAACGGCAGGTACAAAAATGGCACTGATCTTATCCGCCAGTTGCTGGATGGGAGGCTTTTCGCCCTGAGCCTGTTTAACCAATGTGAGGATATTGCTGAGTACGGTATCCTTGCCAACTGCTGTTACCTGTGCTTTAACAGTTCCATCTGTTATGATGCTGCCGCCGATCAAAGCGTCTTTTTTTATTTTGTGAACGGGTTTACTTTCACCGGTTAACAATGCCTCATTTACATGCACATCGCCCCAAAGAATTTTGCAATCAATAGGAACCTGTTCACCGGTCTTTATTAAAATAAGATCACCAACATGTAAGGTTGTATTTTCAACAGGAAAGATCAGCTCTTTATGTTCTTCATCAAAAGCGATCATATTGGCCATTACTTTTTGCTGGCCTGCCAGTTTGTTTAATTCCGTTTGTGTACTAGCAACTGATTTATGTTCAATCCATTCACCTAAAAATACCAGCGTGATGATGGTGGCTGTTGTTTCATAAAAAATATAATCCATACCCAGGTTACCAATACTGCCAATAAGGCTGTACACAAAAGCTGCAGTTGCACCAATGGCGATCAGCACATTCATATTGGGAATACCGCGGCGTAAACTTTTTACTGCACTTACACCAAAATAACCCATGCCAACAATATAAACAGGAATACAGATCGCCAGTTGTATCCAGGGGTTCATCAGGAAATGAATATGCCAGGGCAGCATGTGCAGCATCAGTACCAATGTAAATGGGAGGCAGAAAAGGAAGCGTTGTAAATGATTTGAAAAAGACCACCGACCACTGACCACTGACCACCGTGAACTTGTATTGCTGTTGTCTGTTGTCTGTTGTCCGTCGTCTACTACTTTATACCCTAAGTCAGCCATTCCTTTAGTCAGTTCTTCTTTAGTTTTGTTGCCGTTTATCTCAAAACTTACATCACCGCCAATGAAGTTCACTTTTACATTCTTTTGCCCCGCTTTCTCCAGGTAGCGGTTAATGGTTAAGGCACAATTGGTGCATGTCATACCTTCTACTTTCCAGTCAACTTTTTCCATAATGCAAAATTATTCTTTGATATTGTGACCCGATTACTAATGAAGGAAAATATCTTTGCAACATGGAGGTAAATTTTACATTGGATAAGATACAGGATGCTGCTGCCAAACTATTGGCTGAAACAGCAGCATACAAAGTCTTTGCATTTCATGGTGATATGGGTGCCGGCAAAACAACTTTTATACATGCGCTTTGCGAAGCGATGCATATTACAGATGTTGTTACCAGCCCTACATTTTCCATCATCAACCAGTATAAAGCAACTGATGGACAAACGGTTTACCATATGGACCTGTATCGTATCAAAGATGAAAATGAAGCCATCAATGCCGGCGTGGAAGATTGCCTTTACTCAGGAAACACCTGTTTGGTTGAATGGCCGGAGAAAGCAACAGGGATCTTTCCTGATGATACTTTGCATATATACATTACTTCAATTGATGATAATACCAGAAAGCTGAAATATAATTTGTAAATTGTACCCTTACAATTTCATTACTTATGGCTTCTTCAAAACCCTTTATATCTTCTTCATTCAGTTATGAAACGCTTGAAGAAACCCTGGATATAAAACCTAAAGGTGCAGAGCTGCTGATCGGTATACCAAAAGAAAATTCCTTTAACGAAAACCGGATCGCATTAACTCCCGAAGCGGTTGGTGTAATGATCGCCAACGGCCACCAGGTGGTGGTGGAAACCAAGGCCGGCGATGGGGCCAGTTATACAGACAAAGATTACAGCGATGCCGGCGCAAAAATTGCCTACGATAAAAAAGAAGTTTTTGAATGTGATATACTGGTTAAAAGTGCACCGGTGAGTGAAAGTGAATGTGAGTTGCTAAAACCAAATCAATACATCATTTCTCCCATTCACCTTGCGGTGATGAAACGTGAGATACTGCAAAAGATGATGGATAAAAAGATCACGGCACTTAGTTTTGAGAACCTGAAAGATGATACCGGGCACAATCCCATCGTACGCAGTATGAGTGAGATTGCAGGTAGTGCAGTAATGTTGATCGCCGGGCAATACCTTAGTAAGACAAACAATGGTAAAGGTGTTTTGGTAGGAGGTATCAGTGGTATACCGCCAACAAAAGTTATTATTATTGGTGCCGGCATTGTTGGTGAATATGCGGCACGTACTGCCCTTGCTATGGGCGCAAGCGTAAAAATTTTTGATAACAGTATTTACCGCCTGAAGCGTCTACAAAATAATATTGGCGTACGCCTTTGGACATCGGTGCTTGAACCCAAAATTCTGGCGAAGCAATTAAAAACCTGCGATGTGGCTGTAGGCGCATTAAGTGGTGCAGCTGGCAGAACACCGGTTGTTGTTACAGAAGAAACAGTAAGTAGTATGCGGCCCGGCAGTGTTATTGTTGATGTGAGTATTGACCATGGTGGTTGTTTTGAAACGAGCAAGGTAACCACGCATGAAAAACCGGTCTTTAGAAAATACGATGTAATACATTACTGTGTACCCAATATACCCAGCGGCTTTGCACGTACAGCCTCCCAGGCTATCAGCAATGTATTGATGCCGCTCATGCTGGAAACCGGCGAGGACGGGGGTATTGACCATATTGTATGGCATAAGATAAATATCCGCAGCGGTATTTATTTATACAAGGGGAGTCTTACCAATTTTTATTTAAGCGAAAGATTTGATCTGAAATTTACTGATCTGAATTTGCTGATAGCGAGTAAGAGATAGATCGCAGATTAAATGTATTATAAAAAATGATTACGCAGATTTATAGTCTGAAATCTCAATCACTTCCTCACAAAAACTATATTCTTCTTTTACATTACTGCTTACAATTACCAGTTTGTTTTTTGTGTAATTACTGATAAGGTTTTGATACAATGCAATTCCATCGGCATCTAAATTGGTAGTTGGTTCATCCAATAAAAGAACGGGTGTGTTGCTGAAAAAAGCCTGGGCAAGTTTTAAGCGTTGTTTCATACCGCTGCTGAAATAACGGAGTTGTTTGTTAACGGCATTTTCCAGTCCAACAATTTTCAACATCTCTTCAATGCTAAGCGATTGTATTAAAGGTTTGAATTTAGAATGAAAGCCGAGCATTTCTTTTGCTGTCATTTCTTCGATCAATTCCAGGTATGGAGCGGCTAATGCAATACTTTTGTAATGATGGGCCTCATCCGTTGTCTGTTGTCCGTTGTCCGTTGTCTGATATTCAATAGTTCCTTCATTGTGCAAGGTGGCGCCGGCTATAACCTGCAGCAGGGTTGATTTTCCCGAGCCGTTAGGGCCTGTGATGGCGTAGCTTTTTCCGGAAGTAAATGTATAACTGCAATGGCGGAAGATCCATTCACGGTTGTATCGTTTGCCGACGTTAAGAAGCCTCACCCCAACCCCTCTCCCAAGGAGAGGGAACTCGATTGGGGAGTTCAATTCTTTAAGGCTCATAATGTTTTATTTTCTCTACTTGAAGATAAAAGCAGAATAAAGAACAAATAGTACAAGAGTGCGACGCCAATGAAGGTGATTAAAGATTTAATGTTGGGTTCAAAAAAATAAACAACGCAATCTTTGCTTATATCTTCTCGGTTTCCCTCCCCGAAGGGGAGGATAGGAGGGGCTATTCATCCTCCCCACTTCCCTTTATAAAACGTTTAATTATACCCCGGCCGCTCTCTCTTATAAAAGTTACGATCTCATCACGTTCATCTGTTGCCGGTAATTCTTCTTCAATATAATTAAGCGCCTGCGATGTGTTCATCCCTTTGTTGTAAATGAAACGGTAAATATCCAGTATCTGGTTGATCCTGTCAAGAGAAAAACCTTTGCGTTTTAAGCCAACAGAATTTACACCGGCATAGCTAAGTGGTGTACGGCCTGCTTTAATATAAGGTGGTACATCTTTACTTACCAGCGAACCGCCGGCAATAAATGCATGCTGTCCAATTTGTACAAACTGGTGCACGGCACACATACCGGCGAGTATGGAATTATCACCCATTGTTACATGCCCTGCCATTTGCGTGTTATTGCTCATGATGCAGTTATTGCCTACAATACAATCGTGCGCTATATGACTGTATGCCATGATGAGACAGTTGTTGCCAACCTTGGTTGTCCATTTATCTTTACTGCCACGGTTTACTGTTACAAATTCACGTATGGTTGTATTGTCGCCAATTTCTACTGTTGTTTGCTCGCCTTCGTACTTAAGGTCCTGTGGAATGGCTGCTATAACTGCGCCGGGAAAAATGCGGCAGTTCTTACCGATCCTGGCACCCTCCATAATGGTAACGTTACTGCCGATCCAGGTGCCTTCTCCAATCTCTACATTCTGGTGAATAACACTGAATGGATCAACCTTTACATTGGTTGCCAGTTTTGCGTTGGGGTGTATGTATGTGTGTGGATGAATCATCTTAATTGGTTAATCCGTTAATTTGTTAATTAGTTAATCCGTTGATCACGTTTTACGAATTTACGTTTAAACGGATGAATGGGTTAACGATTATTTTCTTTTTACTAACTGTGCTGTCAGGTCGGCTTCGGTACATAATTTATTGCCTACGTACACACTTCCCTTCATCACACATATTCCCCTGCGTATGGGTTCGGTCAATTCCATTTTTAAGATCAGGGTATCGCCGGGCACAACTTTCTGTTTGAATTTACAATTATCGATCTTTAAAAAGTAAGTATCGTACTGGCCATCAGGCATTGTATTTATACAAAGGAGCCCGCCGGTTTGTGCCAACGCTTCTATCTGTAAAACACCGGGCATTACAGGATTTCCGGGAAAATGTCCCTGGAAAAAATACTCATTGAAGGTTACATTCTTAATACCTACAATTTGCTGGTCCGTCAGTTCAATGATCTTATCAACCATGATAAAAGGAAAACGGTGCGGCAATGTTTTTTCTATCTGCTCCTGTGTGTAAACCGGCGGCTGATTAGGGTCGTAATTGGGTATATCCTTCGTGTGCTTATTCTTTTTAATGTACTGCTTTATTTTTTTTGCAAACTCCACATTGCTGCTGTGGCCCGGGCGGTTGGCAATAATATGCGCTTTAATGGGATAACCTATCAAAGCAAGATCGCCAACAACATCTAATAATTTGTGACGCGCCGGTTCATTTGCAAAACGGAGTTCCAGGTTATTGAGATAGCCTTCGCTTTTTACTTCCACTTTAGTTCTGCCAAAGGCTTTTGCCAGCCTGGTCATTTCTTCATCGGTTACCGGTTTATCAACTACCACAATAGCGTTGTTGATATCGCCTCCTTTTACCAGGTTATTGTCCAACAGCATTTCCAGTTCGTGCAAAAAGCAAAAAGTGCGGCAGGGCGCTATTTCGATCTGAAAATCCTTCATGGATTTTAAGCTGGCATGTTGTGTACCCAGCACAGGGCTGTTAAAATCAATAAGTGTGGTGATCTGGTAACTCAATGCAGGCAGGGCAGTCATTTCCACCTTCTTTACATCATCAAAATAAGAAATGTTGGTATCGATGGTGTACCATACTTTGGCAGCATCCTGTTCAAGCACCCCTGTTTTTTCTATGATCCCAACAAAAGGTTCGCTGCTGCCATCAATGATGGGAATTTCCGGGCCGTTCAATTCGATCAGGCAATTATCCACGCCCATCCCAACCAGTGCGGCTAAAATATGCTCAACTGTGCTCACTTTGCAATCGCCTTTCTCTAAAGTTGTTCCCCTTGATGTATCGGTAACCAGGTCGCAATCTGCTTTAATGATGGGAGCATCGGGCAAGTCGGTACGTTGAAACTGGTAGCCAAAGCCGGGATTGGCCGGCTTCAATGTCATATCCACATTTATACCCGAATGCAGGCCCGTGCCCGAAATGCCCACAGCCTTAACCAATGTATGTTGCTTATCTGGATTAAAATTTTTATCCATATGTTATGCTAAATTTTGTTGGCAAAGATATTTAAAATATGCTGCCACACCGCTTATAGCTTAATGGCGTTAAAACTGTACCTGGAAACTGCCAAAAATGCCAAACTTAGAGCGGGTGCCTGCATAAGACGGTGCAGGAGATAGCCGCCATACAAAGTCAAGGCGGAATACTTTGAAAATGTTATCGATACCGGTACCTACTTCAATGTAACTTTTATTATTCAGTGTTTTGAAGCTTACTTTTTGATACGGGATGATGGCATACGTATTAATTGCATCATTTGCACTACTTAATGAGCCCCAAAGCGATTTTACAGTATAAAACTGCCGCCATTTTAATTTACGGGTTAGCGGAATAAAACGGAAAAGGCCCGAACCGATATTATGTTCCATACTAACACCTGCATATTTATCACTTAAATATTCAAAGCGGTTCATCAGGTTAAAGGCAAAGGGGTTATAATAAAAAAGATCATTACCCGGGTGGTTCTCCAGGTTGGTAAACGGCATTGTGCCATTTATTTTTCCGCCATAAGCCCTGTAGTAAACAACGCCGTAAGGGGATATTTTCATCATGTCTTTTATAAGCAGCGAATATTTGGTGTAATTGTATGCACTGTTAAATACACCTTTGAAGCCTTTGGAAAACATTAGTTCTACAACAGGATATTTTGTACCGATAGAATAGCGGTTGTAATCAGTTTCAATAAACCGCTCCAGGTAAGCAAAACGTAGTTTTAACGCCAGTTGAAAATTAGTGAGCGGCTTGCCGCTGGCAACTGTAAAAGCTGATAACGGCGGCAGATTCTTTAATGGATTGTATTGCCTGTGTGATACAAAAAGTTCTGTTGAAAACCCTTTCCCCAGGTCGCTCGATGCATCAAAGCTTATCTCCTTTACGTTGATCAGTTTCCTGTAATTGTTTGGTTTACGGATGGCAAGCGAAAAAATATTATCCTGGCTCACTTCACCAACCTGGCTGATGCCGTTATCTATATCGTTCTTATAAGAAAAATGTAATCGTATTCTTTTGGGTTCACGTTGTAAGATCCAGAAAGCTTCTGCCTGTCCTTTAAACCTTTGGTCACGAAAGCCATAAGCCAGGTAACCATGCAGGTAAATATTTTTAAAGAGTTTTTTATTGGTACCAAGGTCAAAACGTAACCTGGTACCTTGTATGGTATCTGTACCGATCCAGTTAAACCAGGGGCCTATTTCAAACTTGCCAATATTGCGATAGCCACCAAAGGCAAATTTTAAATTGGTTTGCAATTTTTGAAACTTGGGCATTTCCATCAACCTGTCGATGGTTGTATAAATGGCTTTTTCATTTTTCGATAAGGTATCGTGCCTTAGATTGACCCATGCAGAATCGGAATTTTGTACAACCGATTTTTCTGTTTTTACCAATTCTTCAATACGCTGGCCTTTAAAAGCATTGGTCAAAGAATCGCTGTTGATCACAATGTCTTTATAAGAGGTTGTCTTTCGGCCAATAAGCGTAAGTGAATTTTTTCCCAGCACCCTGAAATCAGCAAAGAATTTATCCCGGTTTAAAAAGATCACAGAATCGTTGACGGGAATATACTCCTGGAACACACTGATGCGGTCAATGAAATTAATATTCGCTTCCTTGCCGAGATACATAGATATCCTGCGGACCTGGTAGGTTTTTTCTGTTACCCAGGCATCCCCTTCAAAAGTATTTTGGCCCGGGCGTTTTGGTTTAAAAACAAAATGATATTGTTTACCTCCGTTTACAACCTGCGTATCGGGCACCGTAAAAATATAATAAGCATCTGCATTATCATTAAAGGGACTGATAAAATCCTTGTCCATCACATTTACAAAATTGCTGTAAATACTTACGTTCTGGTTCATTACACCCAGCAGCTTGCTAAAGCTTTCATTGTTAAAACCTTTGGTTTGACTGGCTTTGATATTCTCGTAAAACTTTTTAGGATTTTTCTGGTAGGCGTAATCACTCAGGCTTTCTATCAGGTATGCCGGTAAAAAAGGCGCAGCTTCAGAAGTGCTGTCCATATTATCAAAAATGAAAGAAAAATTCTTTAAAAGAAAATTCTTCTTCGCTTTATCAGCATTAAAATTCTTAATGTCGATCTCGAGTTTATTATATGCTTCGTAGCTGAAGTTGCCCAGGTCGTACCGGTTATACTGCTTCTTCTTGCTCATTATTTTTTTCCATAAAAACAAACCGCGGTTCCATTTAGCTTTAATAACCACTTCTCCTTTTGCTGTGCCTCTTTCAAGCTGTATGTTCAGGTTTTGATTGTTTTGCAGGTGGGTAATGGGTATTGCGTAAATTTCAAAACCGATGAAACTTACTTTTAGCGTATCGTCTTTAAAATTGCTTAGTGCGAAAGAAAACTGGCCGGCGTTGTCGGTTGATTTACCAATACCTGAGCGGGCAAAGTAAACAGAAGCATAGCTTACCGGTTCTTTGGTATGGCCGTCAATTACAGTTCCGGAAAATGATATGGGCTGTGCAAAAGATAGGGTGGAAAAGAAAATTAAAATAAGGAATGATATGCTGTGCTTAAAAGTATTCAAAAAATTGTTTTTATTATTTGGGTATGGTGTTTCAAATTTCACGCCGGATTTTCGAAACGAAGCATCAAAGGTATTTCTTTTTAGCAGCGCATGCGTTAAAGAAGTTAAGCAGGATTTTGATACATGGTGATTGACAAACGGGAAGATAAAAGTTTGGTCAGCCGGATTAAATGCCGTTTTTCTCCATCAGTTCTTTCAGCAGTTTTTCCAGCTCCACCACTCTTTTTTCGAGGCCGGGCAAATTACGGCTGGCAACCTGGCTACGTAGTGCAGCTGTATAATCAAAGGCTGGGGAGCCAGTAACTGCCGAATTGGGGTTTGTTATAGATTTACTTACGCCGCTTTGCGCATTTATTTTAGTGCCGTCGGCAATTTTAATGTGGCCAACAATTCCAACCTGTCCGCCGATCATAACATTATTACCAACTTTTGTACTGCCGCTGATGCCGCTTTGTGCTGCAATAACAGAATTGTTGCCTACTTCCACATTATGGGCTATCTGCAACAGGTTATCAAGCTTGGCGCCCGATTTTATTAAAGTACTGCCGATGGTTGCCCGGTCTATAGTTGCATTGGCGCCAATTTCCACGCCGTCTTCAATAATTACATTGCCGATCTGCGGCACTTTTTTAAGTGTGCCATCGGCCTGTGGTGCAAAACCAAAACCATCGCCGCCAATTACAGTACCTGCATGGATGGAAACATTGGCACCGATGATACAATCATGGTATATTTTAACGCCGGGATGAATGATGGTATTTTTTCCAACCCTTACATTATCGCCTAAATAAACATTTGGATAAATTTTAGCGCCATCAGCCACGATCACATTTTCGCCCAGGTAAGCAAATGCGCCGATGAAAACATTTTCTCCCATTTTGGCTGTTGCGGCAATATAAACCGGTTGTTGTATGCCCGTTAGCTGTTGCCGCATGATCTGCTGGTATTTGTCCAGCAGGGTTGCAAAAGCAGTGTAAGCATCAGGTACTTTTATAAGGGTAGCATCAATGGCTTGTTTTAATTCCTGCGTTTCATTTACAATGATGATGCTGGCCTTGGTACTGTAGAGGTATTCTTCGTATTTGGGATTTGCCAAAAAAGCCAGTTGCCCGCTTTGTGCTTCTTCAATTTTACCAAAAGATGCAACAGCAGTATCGGCATTGCCTTCAACCTTTCCGTTGATCATCATGGCTATTTGTGCTGCGGTGAATTGCATGGTAAAAAGCTTTTAGCTATTAGCTTTTAGCTACTAGCCGATTCTTCTAAATGCTAACAACTAATAGCTAAACGCTATCTCAAGTAACAAATGTAATATTTTTTAACCTTGCCCATCAGGTTTTGATTGATCAAAGCATTATCAACTTCTGAAATGTCTTTTACCGTGCCATCCTTAAAAAGAATGTGAATATGCTCATCTTCCAGGTTGTAAGTACTGCTTTCCACTTCATCTGCAAAAACCAGCCAGCCAGCTTCGGCTTCACTTATATTTAATTTGCTACAGGCTTCAGCAATTTTTTGCTGCACCAGTTCTTCATTAACCGGGCTGCCAAAGTACTGAACTTTAAGCAATTGCCGGTTAATAATTCCTTTACATAAAAAAGACAGTATCTTGTCTTCATGATGGCACCAGCCTTTTATAGCTGCCAATACATCATAATCATCCAGGTTGCAGAATTCTTCGAGTGTAACGTTTTGAATGGGTTGGGTAATGAAATTATGCAGCGGTTGTTGTGTGGCCGCTTTAATATATTTAGCTCTTTTAATGATCCGCTTCAGCATTTGCTCGGCACACAAAACAGTTTTATGCAGGTAAACCTGCCAGTACATGAGGCGGCGGGCCACCAAAAATTTTTCTATTGAATAAATGGATTTTTCTTCCACCATCAGTTCTCCATTATGAACGGTAAGCATTTTGATGATACGGTCGTATCCGATAACACCCTCGTTAACGCCGGAAAAAAAACTGTCTCTTGTTAGATAATCCAACCGGTCCACATCCAACTGGCCGCTAATAAGCTGGTAAAGAAATTTTTTCTGGTAACGGTCCGAAAAAATTTCAATGGCAAGGTTCAGCTGTCCATCGAATTGCCTGTTCAGTTCCTCGATGATCATGATGGACAGTTCCTCATGATGCCTGCTTTCTACCAGTACATGTTCTAATGCATGGCTGAAGGGCCCGTGACCGATGTCGTGTAAAAGAATGGCGATCTTGGCAGCCTGTTCTTCGGCTGCAGTTATTTCAACTCCTTTACTCTTTAATTCGGATAATGCATTACACATTAAATGGTATGCACCCAATGCATGGTGCAACCTGGTGTGCACAGCGCCTGGATATACCAGGTTTGCCATTGCCATCTGGCTGATGCGGCGGAGCCGCTGAAAATAAGGGTGGCTGATCACCGCATAGATCAATTCATCGTCAATGGTAATGAAACCATATACCGGATCATTGATAATTTTTCTGAAAGGCATTAAATCGTTTTGAGTTGTGTGTTTTTTGTTTGGTTGAACCGCAACAGTATATGTTAAAAGATGCACAAAGCTAAATAAAGCAGGGCATCATTGGTATAAAAAATTAAATTTGTAAGAATAGAAACAGGCATTCATTTTTAATGCTTATTTTTTCGCTTAGATAAAAGTTCAATAAAGATATGCGGTACAAGAGTGCGACGCCAATGAAGTTGATTAGCATTCATAAAGCCGGGAACAAAAGACACATAACACAAAACTCCAACCAATAACATGAGTGTAGCTAAAATTCTTTGGGTAGATGATGAAATAGACAGCCTTACATCGCAGGTAATGTTCCTGGAAAATAAGGGATATGAAGTGGAAACAAAGACCAATGGATTTGATGCCGTTGAATATGTTAAGGACAATATAGTGGATGTTGTTTTGCTTGATGAAACCATGCCCGGCATAACCGGACTGCAAACCCTGCAGCAAATAAAGGAACTGAAAAGTAATTTGCCGGTGGTTTTAATTACAAAGAATGAAGCAGAGAATTTGATGGACGAAGCTATTGGGTCGCAGATAAGTGATTACCTCATCAAACCGGTTAACCCCAACCAGGTTTGGCTTAGTTTGAAAAAACTGATCGACAATAAAAGGCTGGTTGCAGAAAAAACAACATCGGCATATCAACAGGAATTCCGCAGTTTGTTTACTGCATTGAACAGCAACCCCAATTATAACGAATGGATGGAGATATACCGCAAGCTGGTTTATTGGGAACTGGAAATGAAAAAGAGCGACAGCCCTGAAATGCAGGAAGTGTTTCAATCACAAAAAAATGAAGCCAATACAGAGTTCTTTAAATTCATTTCACGCAATTATGCAGGCTGGGTAAACCCTAAAAGTGACGATGCTCCTATTATGAGCCACAACCTGATGAAGTTTAAAGTGCTTCCTCATTTGGAAAAAGGGATACCGTTATTTTTTGTGTTGATCGATAATTTGCGGTTTGATCAATGGAAAACCATTCAGCCGATTTTTGCAGACAGTTTCCGTATTCATGAAGAAGAAACTTTTTATGCCATATTACCAACGGCAACACAATACGCCCGTAATGCTATTTTTGCCGGCATGATGCCGGTTGATATTGAAAAAAAATTCCCCATACAATGGAAAAATGATGATGAGGATGGAGGCAAGAATATGTCGGAAGAGGATTTTTTTAAAGCACAATTAAAAAGCCTGGGCAAAGCAGACCTGAAATATTCGTACACCAAAATAACCAATAACCACGACGGACAGAAACTGGTTGACAATATTCACAACATGCTGGACAACGATATTAATGTGATCGTTTATAATTTTGTGGATATGCTGAGCCATGCCCGTACCGAAATGGAAGTGCTGAAAGAACTGGCGGGTGATGAAACCAGTTACCGCAGCATTACAGAAAGCTGGTTCATGCATTCGCCGCTGCACCAGGCGCTTAAAAAAATCCATGATAAAAAATTAACGATGATCGTAGCAACTGATCATGGAAGTGTAAGGGTTAATACACCGGCAAAAGTGATTGGTGATAAGCAAACAACTTCCAACCTCCGTTATAAACATGGACGTAATTTGAATTATGAACCAAAAGATGTGCTGGCGTTCCGGGATCCAAGGGAAGCAGGATTGCCGGTTCCTAACGTGAACTCATCCTTCATATTTGCAAAAGGAGACCTGTACTTATGTTACCCCAATAATTATAATCATTTTGCCAATTATTACCGTAATACTTTTCAGCATGGTGGTATAAGCCTGGAGGAAATGATCGTACCAGTGATAAGAATGACGAATAAGTAAAAAGGCAAAAGTCAAAATTCAAAAGGAGAGATTATTTTTCAACGTCATGGTGATAACTTTAAATGTACTAACAAGACAGGGGTGTTAATTTTGTTATGTATCAGATTTTGATTTTTAACTTTTGATTTTTAACTTTCTATGAAATACACACAACATAATTTAGATAAGATAGAAAAGGTGGCGGAAGAATGTGGTTATGTTATTCGTTACGAAAGAGGAACTTTTCAAAGCGGTTACTGCATCCTGCAGGACCGGAAAGTGATCGTTATCAATAAATTTTTTCAAACAGAAGGCAGGATGAATGCCCTTATTGACCTGATGCCGCAATTAGAAATAAGTTTTGATGCCCTTACACATGAGAGCCAGAAAGTGTATGACGAAGTGATGGCTGTTGGCAGCAGCAGGTAATTCCCCATTCACAGTTCCGAATTCCTTAAATTCGTTGTGTGCAATGCCCTCCTTTAAAAATAACGTTTCTTGGTACCGGTACCAGCAGTGGTGTGCCCATGATCAGTTGCAGCTGCGAAGTATGCACATCTGCCAATAAAAAAGATAAGCGGCTACGTTCCAGTATCCTGGTTGAAAGTGAAACCACTACTATTGTTGTTGATACCACACCTGATTTCAGGTACCAGATGCTGAGGGCTGAAGTAAAAAAACTTGATGCTGTTTTGTTTACACATCCACACAAAGACCATATTGCCGGGTTGGATGATGTGAGGGCCTATAATTATTTTCAGCAAAAACCGATGGAACTTTATGCCAACTCATTGACAGAGGAGGCCATTAAAAGAGAGTTTGCTTATGCTTTCTCTGACAAAAAATATCCGGGTATACCCAATCTTAATTTAAATACCATTGATGAAAGCCCGTTCATGGTGGGTGATATACCTGTGATCCCAATTTTAGTATGGCATTTAAAAATGCCTGTGTTAGGTTTCAGGTTTGGTAAGTTTACTTACATTACAGATGCCAATAAAATAGATGACGCAGAAAAAGCCAAGATCAAAGGAAGTGATGCAATGGTGTTAAATGCATTGCGGAAAGAAAGCCATATCTCTCATTTTACATTGAATGAAGCAGTTGCTATGGTGCAGGAATTGGAGGTGCCAGCCGCATATTTTACACATATAAGCCACCAGTTGGGCAGGCATGAAGATATTAATGCAGAACTGCCAAAAGGGATCATGCTGGCTTTCGATCATCTGGCGATCTTTTTTGAATAATATAAAAACCGCCGGAGAAACGGCGAAAACCTACCCAAAAATTAGCAGAAATTTTCGAAAATCACTTAAAAGTGATGAAATCACAAGGGAAAATGTGAAAAACCACAGAATTTTCTGCGGGAAACCACAGAAAAAACCCTAAAAACCACAAAAAAATGGCGGTAAGGATTATTACCTTGACACGCTATGGCAAAGCGTAAAAATCACCAACCTGAATACCTTTCTTTTACACGAAAGGAGCGTATCTCAATCATTGCTGTTGTACTGCTGCTGGTGATGTATCCTATAATACCAACCCTATATGTACTTTTTAATAAGCCTGGGCCTGCTGACCATACAGCATTTGAAAAAGAATTAGCAGGTCTTAATGTACAGGAACCGGATAGTAGTACTACATATTCCAAAAGAAATTATGAAGCCGGTTATCCTCAATATCAGTCCTTAGAAAAAAATTATTATGACAAGACGATCAAAGGCGAATTATTTTATTTTGACCCCAATACTTTATCCATTGAAGGATGGAAAAAGCTGGGTGTAAGGGAAAAAACTGCCAATACAATTCAAAACTATCTGTCGAAAGGTGGCAGGTTTTACAAGCCTGAAGATATTGGTAAAATATGGGGGCTACATGAAGATGAAGTAAAGCGGCTTTTACCTTATGTAAGAATAGAACCGAAACCGCTAGCGGATTATAATAAATATCCGGATCCTGAAAAGAGTAAAACTTATGATAAGCCCAAATACACAATTGCAACTGTTGATATAAATAATGCAGATACATCAGCCTTTATTGCACTACCGGGCATTGGCAGTAAACTGGCGGCCCGTATCTTAGCTTTCAGAGAGAAACTGGGCGGGTTTTATAAAATTGAACAGGTTGCAGAAACATATGGATTGCCCGATTCTACTTTTCAGAAAATAAAAACAAAATTAGTTATTAACGGCAGCAATGTTAAAAAGCTGAATATCAATATAGCTACGGTAGATGAATTGAAAGCACATCCTTACCTACGGTATAACATTGCGAATGCAATAGTTCAATACCGGTCGCAACATGGCAATTTTTCAGCTATAAGCGATATGAAAAAGATCATGATGATAACTGATGAGATTTATAATAAAACAGCTCCCTATCTCACTGTTAAATAATTATACTAACATTCGTTAGTATTTTAAAATGCCTTAAATTGCGCCCTTAAGATTGCTATTTATGAATTTTGAAACTACTGAATTAACTGAGCAGGTTGCGCAGACTGCCAGGGATTTCGCATTGCAACATATTAAGCCACACCTGATGGAATGGGATGAAAGCCAGGAATTTCCCGTACACATTTTTAAAGAAATGGGTAAACTGGGATTAATGGGTGTGTTGGTACCGGAAGAATATGGGGGCAGCGGCTTAGGATACTATGAATATAATACCATCATCCAGGAAATTGCAAAAGTTTGTGGCTCTATCGGCTTATCGCTGGCTGCACATAACTCACTTTGTACCGGGCATATTTTAACCTTTGGCAATGAAGAGCAAAAGAAAAAATATTTACCCAAACTGGCATCAGCTGAATTTATTGGCGCCTGGGGATTAACAGAAGCAAACACCGGAAGCGATGCCGGTAATATGAAAACCACTGCTGTAAAAGATGGTGATGACTGGATCATCAACGGAACCAAATCATGGATAACACATGGAAAGAGCGGCGATGTGGCTGTAGTGATCTGCAGAACAGGCGAACCACGTACAAAAGATAATTCAACCGCATTTATTGTGGAAAGAGGTACTGCAGGTTTTAGTGGCGGTAAAAAAGAAAACAAACTAGGCATGCGTGCCAGCGAAACCGCAGAAATGATATTTGACAATTGCCGCATACCTGATGCAAATCGTATGGGAGCAGTAGGACAAGGATTTAAACAAAGTATGAAAGTGCTGGATGGTGGCCGTATATCTATTGCTGCACTGGGTTTGGGCATTGCCCGTGGCGCTTATGAAGCATCTGTACAGTATGCAAAAGAGCGCCACCAGTTCGATCAGCCAATTGCCAATTTCCAGGGTATTAGTTTTAAACTGGCAGATATGGCTACCGAAATTGAAGCAGCCGATCTGTTGATAAAACAAGCCTGCGATCTGAAAATGCGTGGCTTGCCCATGACCAAAGAATCGGCCATGGCAAAATATTACAGCAGCGAAGTGGCTGTAAGGGTTAGTACTGATGCGGTGCAAATATTTGGAGGATACGGCTATACCAAAGATTTTCCGGTTGAGAAATTTTACAGGGATAGTAAACTTTGCACCATTGGTGAAGGAACCAGCGAGATACAAAAACTGGTTATCAGCAGGGAAGTGTTGAAATAAATTCTTAACTCCGGTATTTTTACCGGAGTTTTTTTTAAGCATTATGAAACAACTTTTAATAGTACTGATCTTTTTTATTGCAGCATGTAACAGCAACGATAAACAGGCTTCGTCAGAAAGTCCTGTAGCCGACTCAAATATTAATGGAGATGTTTTGTTTAAAGCAAACTGTGTCAGTTGCCATAAACCTGATAAGGATTTTACAGGGCCTGCTTTAAAAGGTTCATTGGAAAGATGGGGAGGGGATAAAAAAGCGATGTATGCATTTATCAGAAACCCTTCCGGGTATGTAGTTGAGAATGCTTATGCTAAACAACTATATGAAAAATGGAATAAAACGATAATGCCTGCTTCGGCTTTAACTGATGCTGAATTGGATGCCATCATGAAATATTGCGAAGACCCAATCCAATAAAAAAAGTACAAAAATTATAACCCATCTTCGTCAGCTTTACCGGCACTGCCAAACATATTATCTACAGCACCGCCCAGCATCGGAAATTTTTCTTTTACAAAATCTTTGATAGTCTCGAGTGCTTTGGTAGCCTGTTCATCAGTAATACCTGCGGCTTCTTTTAAACGATCTATTAATTCCTGCATAGCCTCTCCCCAACCCCTCTCTGAAGGAGAGGGAACTCGATTTGGGTGATTTTTAATTCGAGATTTTTTATGTTTTTTAATTTGATTCTTCGCTAATATCTTCTCCTTTTCCCTCCCCTTTGGGGAGGATAGGAGGGGCCACTATTCCGTATCATACCTGTCAACTCTTTCAATACCGCTCATAGATACCAACCGGTTAACCAGTTCATCCAGCTCTTCCTTGTCGTGTACAAATATTTTTACATTGCCTTCAAAAATACCTTCTTTTGCTTCAATGGTCATAGCCGAAATGTTGAATTTCATTTCGCCACTGATAAGGTTGGTTATTTTATGAATAACACCCACATCATCCAGGCCAATAATTTTTAAACCGGTTAAGAAAGAGATCTCCTTGTTTTTCGCCCACTTGGTTTTTACCACACGGTGCCCATAATTTGCCAGCAACCTGGCAGCATTGGGGCAGTTGGTACGGTGAATTTTCAGGCCTTCGCCGGTGGTTACAAAACCAAATACATCATCGCCGGGTATGGGTTTGCAGCAATTGGCCAGTGAGTATTGTATCTTATCACTACTTTCTCCAAAAATGATCAGCTCTGCATCTTTTTTATCATAGCTTTTTGCAACAATTTCTTTGTCGGCCTTTTCTTCAACAGCCGGCTTTACCGGTTTGGGAAGAATCAGCTTATCGCCATGAACAGAAAATTCTTTTAATTCTTTAAGATCTATTTTCTTTATGGCAATTTCATACCACAGGTCAAGGGTTGAATTTAATTTATAAAAAGCAGTAAGTTCTTCCATATTATGCTGGCTCACGGCAGCACCCATGCCTTCCAGCTTGCGTTGCAATATATATTTGCCTTCGTCAGCGATGGCCCTTTTTTCTTCTTTTAATGTGTCTTTTATTTTTGATTTTGCCTTGCTGGTCACCACAAAATTCAGCCATTCAATATTGGGTTTTTGTTTGGCGCTGGTAATAATTTCTATCTGGTCGCCGCTGCGTAATTTATGACTGATGGGTACCAGTTTGTGATTTACCTTGGCGCCAATACACCTGCTGCCAACGGCAGTATGTACACCAAAAGCAAAATCTAATGCAGATGCGCCGATGGGCAACATCTTTACTTCTCCCTTGGGCGTGTACACATAAATTTCTTCAGCAAGAAAAGATGTTTTAAAATCCTGTAAAAAATCTATTGAATTATCATCGGGCCTGTTGAGTGCTTCCCGTATCTGGTGAAACCATTTGTCAAAGCGGCTTTCGTCTTCTTTGCCTTCTTTGTATTTCCAATGGGCGGCCAAACCTTTTTCAGCAATTTCATTCATGCGCTTGGTGCGTATCTGTACTTCAACCCACTTACCATGCGGCCCCATCACCGTAGTATGTAACGCTTCATAACCATTACTTTTAGGATTGCTTAACCAATCCCTTAACCTTTCCGGCGAAGGATTGTATTCATCTGTAATAATGCTGTACACTTTCCAGCATTCTTCTTTTTCTTTTTCCAGCGATGCATTTACAAGGATACGGATCGCAAACAGATCGTACACTTCTTCAAAACTTACACCTTTTTTTTTCATCTTGTTCCAGATGGAGTGTATGCTTTTTGGACGGCCGTAAATTTCAAAATCAAAACCGGCTTTTTCCAGTTTATCTTTTAATGGCCTGATGAAGTCATTGATGTATTTTGTTCTTTCCCGCTTGGTATCACTTAATTTTTGTGCAATGTATTTGTAGGTATCCGGCTCCATGTATTTCATGGCCAGGTCTTCCAGTTCAGTCTTGATATTGTACAGCCCCATGCGGTGGGCAAGCGGTGCATATACAAAGATCGTTTCGCTGGAAATTTTTAACTGCTTCTCCCTTTTCATGCTCTCCAGCGTACGCATATTGTGCAGGCGGTCGGCAAGTTTTATCAATATCACCCGGGGATCATCGGTAAGGGTGAGTAATATCTTTTTAAAATTTTCGGCCTGCTGGGTACTGTTGGTGTCCATTACCGTGCTGATCTTGGTAAGCCCATCAACAATTTTTGTCACCTCGGTGCCAAATTCCCGCTGTATATCATCTAAAGAAATATCTGTATCCTCAACCGTATCGTGCAGTAACGCACAAATGGTACTACGTATGCCCAAACCGATCTCCTCAACACAAATTTTAGCCACGGCAATTGGGTGAAGAATATAAGGCTCCCCGCTTTTACGCCGCATGGTTTCATGGGCTTTGGCAGCCATTTCAAAAGCTGTACGCAGTAGTTGCTTATCGCCCGGCTTCAATTTTTGTTTTAAAACACGCAAAAGCCCGCGGTAATGCCGCAGTATCTCTTTTTTTTCCTCTTCTTCGTTGAGATTGTATTTAGGTATGTCTATGGCTGTTTCCATAAGTTATCTACGAATTTACGTAAACAAATCTGTTTTCTGTTTTGCAGAAAACCCTTACTTTTGCAGCCCCTTTGCGGATATGGCGAAATTGGCAGACGCACCAGACTTAGGATCTGGCGGAGCAATCCATGTAGGTTCGACCCCTATTATCCGCACTAACATGAGGTTAAAGGTTTAAAGGTTTAAAGGTTTAAAATGTAACACATTTGAATAATAACCTTTAAACCCTTAAACCTTTTTAAACTTTTAAACATTTCAAATGGCAACAGTTAGAAGAGAAAACATTGGTCTTTTACACGATAAACTAACCGTGAAAGTGAACAAGGATGATTATTTACCCTCCTTCGATAAAAAACTGAAAGAATACAGTAAGAATGCCAATATCCCCGGCTTTAGAAAAGGAATGGTACCTGCAGGAATGATCAAGAAAATGTACGGTCCCTCTATTTTCAGTGATGAAATTTTAAAATCGGTTGAAAAGGAATTGTATACATGGTTAAATGCTGAAAAACCTGAAATATTTGGACAGCCTTTGCCGCTAAGTACTGATCTGCGTGATATAAATATGAATGCGCCGGCTGATTATGAATTTGGTTTTGAAATTGGGTTGAAACCCGATTATACTATGGCTGATATTGCTAAAGCAAAAGTTACCCTGCACAAAGTGGCGGCTACAGATGCGATGGTTGATGAAGAGATTGGCCGCATGCAGATAAAGGGCGGAAAAATGACCGAGCCGGAAACAGTTGACAATGATGAGAATGTTTTGAATATTCTTTTTACAGAAGCAGATAAAGATGGTACTGTGGTTGAAGGTGGTGTAAGTAAAGAGAATTCGGTGATCCTGAAATACCTTACTGCTGCTACCCAAAAGAAATTCATGGGTAAAAAAGTTGGTGAAACTGTTACCGTACAGTTGAGTAAGGCTTTTGATGATGATAAGCTGGAAATGTTCTTACAGGACCTGGGCTTTGAAAAAGATGATAAAGAAGCTGCAAAAAAATATTTTAACCTGGAGATCGTAAAGATCGGGTTGGTTGAAAAACGTGAGTTGACAGAAGATTTCTTTAAGGAGATCTATCCTGGTAAAGAAATAAAGACTGAAGCTGAATTAAGAGAGGCTATTAAAGAAGAAATTGAAAATTACTGGAAAGGCCAGAGCCGTAACCAACTGCAGGATCAATTGTATCATTACCTGCTGGATGAAACCAAAATGGAATTCCCGGTTGAGTTTTTAAAGCGCTGGTTACAAACCGGTGGAGATAAGGAAAAAACAGCTGAGCAGGTTGAAACCGAATTCCCATCTTTCAGTAACCAGTTAAAGTGGACATTGATCAGCGATAAACTGATAAAAGAAAACGGGCTGGAAGTTGGTAATGAAGAACTGAGAGAATATATGAAAATGGAAGTGATGCGTTACTTTGGTACTATGAACCTTGGCGAAGATACCAGCTGGATAGAAAGTTATATTGACCGTATGATGAAGGATGAAAAGCAGGTTGATGCCAGCTATCGCCGTTTAATTACTGATAAACTTTTTAACTGGATAGAAGGACAGGCAAAGGCAAAAGAGGAAGAAGTAACGGCTGAAGAATTGACGGCAATGCAACATCATCACGCACATTAAGATCATTTAATTTTTTATAAGTGAATCCCCATTTTACTGGGGATTTTTTATTTTTATAGGATGCCGAAGCTGTTAATATGATAATGTATAAATAATTGAATGCAAATGGTAATAGGGTTAAAAAATATGAAAAGTGCCTTGTTGGCACGATTTTTTACTCTATCGATGTGAAGCTATCTATAACCAGGTATTAAAACAAAAGTTATGAAAAAGACAATCTCAATTTTTGCATTAGTTGTAATTTTTGCAGCTTGTAAAAACAATTCAAGTGAACCCGTTAATAAGAGTATGGTTTTGGTTGATACTACGGGTTTATACAAGAACAATGTATTAACAGACGTTGGTGGTAAATATGTAATTAATAGTGGTGTTGATGAAAATACCAACCCAATGGGACAAAGTATTGCCAATGCAAAAATTATCAGAAGGAAAAGTACGGCTAAAAATTATTCTGGAAATTATTCCCAGGTAAATTCAAATCGATCTGCTGCCAGTATTCCAGAGGATAAAGGATTGAGTCATGCGGCAAAAGGTACTCTTGTGGGTGCAGGTACAGGTGCATTAACCGGTGTTCTTTTAAATAAAGACGATAGGGGTAAAGGAGCTATTATCGGCACAATAATAGGCGCTGGCGCCGGTTATTTGACAGGTAGGAAAATAGACAAAAAAACAGGAAGAGTTGACCGTGCAAGAGCAAGAAGAGCAGCAAACCAGTAAACAGGAAAACATTTCATATAAAAAGAAACCAGCTTAATTAAGCTGGTTTCTTTTTATATGAATAATTTAGTTTAATTAAAGCTTTATCTCTTCATCACTGTCATCAAAAAAATGAAACTCAGTTAAGTGATAATTGGTGTTGGCTTTAAGCTTAATGCGCTGCTTGTATTTACGGCGCCATTTACTAAGTTTAGAAAAGAAAATGCCTTTAGTGAGATAAGCATGTAAAATAGGATGTATCTCTATGGTTAAACCTGTATGTTTTTGCATGATCAGGTAACTCAAGTTCTTTTCTATTTCATCTTCCAAAATAAGAGTAGATGAAATTTTACCGGTACCGTTGCAGCTTGGGCAAACTTCAGTGGTATTGATATTCATTTCCGGCTTCATACGCTGCCGGGTAATTTGCATTAAGCCAAATTTGCTGATGGCAAGTACGGCATGTTTTGCCCTATCGGAACGCATGAACCCATCCATTGCATCGGCCAGTTTCTTTTTGTTCTCCATCAACTTCATATCAATGAAGTCAACAACAATAATACCTCCCAGGTCTCTTAGTCGCATTTGCCTGGCGATCTCTTCAGCCGCTTCCAGGTTGGTTTCCAGTGCATTTTGTTCCTGGTTATTACTTACACTTTTATAGCCACTATTTACATCAATTACATGCAATGCTTCTGTATGTTCTACGATTAAATAGGCGCCACTTGGCAGGTTAACCGTTTTACCAAAAGCAGCTTTTACCTGCTTGGTAATGCCAAAACTGTCAAAAATAGGAGAGCCATTATTGTAATAAGAAACAATATCAGCTTTGTCGGGTGCTATGCGTTGAATATAGGTTTTTGCATCACCGTAAATATTCTTGTCATTAACAACGATCTTATTAAAATCTTCGTTCAGCAGATCTCTTAAGATGCTGGTTGTTTTACCCTGCTCACTCAAAATCTTTGTTGGCGGTGTTGCGCCTTTTAAATTGGTTTGTATAGTCTTCCAGGTAGCGATGAGGCTTAACAGATCTTCATGCAATTCAGCAGTATGTTTTCCTTCTGCTGCAGTTCTTACAATTACACCCAGGTTCTTTGGTTTAATTGCTTCTATGATCTTGTGTAACCTTTTGCGTTCGTCTGATGAGTGAATTTTCCTGGAAACAGCTATAATATCGTTAAATGGTGTTACTACCACAAAACGGCCAGGCAAAGAAAGTTCGCAACTCAGCCTTGGGCCTTTGGCTGCAATAGGTTCTTTTAAGATCTGAACCAATACATTCGGCTTGCCACTCATAACCTCAGCAATCTTACCCGTCTTTACGATCTCAGGTTCTACTTTAAATTTTGAAAAATCAAATCCGCCTTCAGTTTTATCGTGAATGGATTCGTGAGTGAATTTTAAAATAGAACGAACATAAGGGCTGAGGTCAGTATAGTGTAGAAAAGCGTCTTTTTCAAAGCCAACATCAATGAAGGCAGCATTAAGCCCGGGAATAAGTTTCTTAACCTTTCCAAGGTACAGGTCTCCCACGCCAAAACTTGCATCAGCTTTTTCGCTGTGCAGCTCTACCAGTTTTTTGTCCTCCAACAGGGCAATTTCAACTCCCTGGGGAGCAGAATTAATAATAAGTTCCTTGGTCAATCGTAATTTTTTGGCAAGACCAGTATATCGTTAAAAACAAAAGATACATGCATACAGTAACAACTAACATAGGTTGAATATATGCATGTAAATCACACCCGGACGAGGCTCCCAGGCACCGTTAAGAAAAATTATTTCTTCTTATGACGGTTCTTTCTTAAACGTTTTTTACGCTTGTGTGTTGCAATTTTATGACGTTTTCTCTTTTTACCACAAGGCATAACTAGTCTTTTTTGTGTTTAAAATAATTTTTTAAAATATGTAAATCGAATCTTACTTCGATGTTTTACTGTAATAATTTGATCCTTTCATCTACTTCCTTGCTGTAATGTGGATCATTCACCAGCTTTTTACTTAACGTGTACCACTTTATCGCTTCTGCCTTATCACCTTTAGCTGCATAAGTATCAGCTAAAAACGCAACAGCTTCAATATTATTGGGTTGAGCATTAATAACTTTCTTTAAACGCTCAATAGCTTTGTCATATTGCCCCGAAACATACCCGCCAACACCAAGCATCATCTGCGCTTTCATGTTGTTAGAGTCTTTACGAACAACAGCTAACAACTGCTGAATGCCCTTCATCGTCTCTTCCGGTCCCCCCACTCTGCCCTTCCCAAACACGTAGCAACTTCCCAAACCAACTTTCAGATCGTCGTTATCGGGGTTCAGTTCTATCGCTTTTTCAAATAAGGCTATTGCCTCTGCTGTTTTCCAGTTTAATTTAGCTTCGTCCTCTTCTCTTCTGAGGTCGTGTAAAATTAATTGGGCAGCAAAGGTGAGGTTTTTTTCCGACTTATCCAACTTAGCGGCTTCTGATAAATAATAAGCATAAGGTTCAAAGACCCTGGCGCTGTCTTTCCAAAAATTGGCAAGTTGTGTATTTGCTGTAATTAATTGACTGTTAACATCTCCACGTGTTACACTATTTTCTAATTTACTAAGGCTGATAAGTTGAGATGGAGATAAATGTTTTTTTTCTTCAGCAATAAATTGAAGGATATCAAACTGCTTTACAACTTTTGCAACAGGTGCCTGCACCTTACTTTTAGGAGCAACTGTAGATCCGAATTTAAAAAGAAGTATTACCAGGGCCAGCCCGGAAATAGAAATAATCAGTTGTTTTTTAGACATTTATTGAGCCCTGGTGCTTTTTGCAGGAATGCAAAGGTACATTACTCTTCGTTGTCATCCTCCACTTCAGGAGCCTCTTTGATGTTTTTTGAAGATTTTATTTCCAGCATAAATTCTTTGGCGGGTTTAAAAGCGGGAATGAAGTGTTCCGGAATTTCCACTGCAATATTTTTTTTGATATTACGACCTATCTTAGCGGCTCTTTTCTTGGTAATAAAACTTCCAAAACCGCGTATATAAATGTTTTCGCCTGCGGCTAAACTGTTTTTAACTGATTTGAACATGGTTTCCAGCGTTACTAAAACATCCACTTTTGGAATGCCTGTTTTATCGGAAATTTCATTAATGAGGTCTGCTTTTCTCATAAAAAATTTATTTAAAAATTCAAACTAATAGAAATATACAACAAAAATTTTGGAAAATCCAAAATAAGTTGATGATTATCAGGTACTTTGTATAAAATTAATATAGCCTTTTGATTATTTTAAATTTTATAATCTGTTGGTTATTAGATATATGTGAATTATATAGATAGCTTTAAAATTACCCGATTTATATATTATAGAAAATGGATAATGATAAAAAATATTTCACAAAACAGCTTTTAAAATGGAATCAATTTCAAAATAAAAGGCTCATGCCCTGGAAAGGTGAAAAAGATCCTTATAAAATATGGCTGAGTGAAATTATCCTGCAACAAACAAGGGTGGACCAGGGATGGGCTTATTACGATCGCTTTGTTTCAACTTTTCCCAACATAAAAAAACTGGCCGCTGCTCCCGATGAAAAAGTATTTAAACTTTGGGAAGGCCTTGGATATTATACACGGTGTAAAAACCTCATCGCTACAGCTAAATTTATTGCAAAAGAAAAACAAGCAAAATTTCCGGATACTTATGATGAGATCTTAAGCCTTAAAGGAATTGGCCCTTACACCGCTGCAGCCATTGCTTCATTTGCATTCAATTTACCGTATGCAGTGGTAGATGGGAATGTGTTCAGGGTTTTATCCCGCTTTTTTGGAATTGATACCCCGGTGGATAGTTCAAGTGGAAAAAAAATATTTACTGAATTGGCCGAAACACTTTTAGATAAAAGGCAACCGGGCATTTACAACCAGGCCATCATGGATTTTGGTGCGGTGATCTGTAAACCACAAAATCCTTTGTGCGGTAGCTGTCCTTTAAAAACCAGGTGTATAGCGCTTTTGCAAGATAAAGTTGATGTATTACCTGTTAAAACCGGTAAGCTGATAAAAAAACAGCGCTGGCTTTATTATTTAATTATTGGGTACAATGGAAAGATCTATGTAAAAAAAAGAGGGCCGAAGAAGATATGGGAAAACCTGTATGAATTTGTTTTACTGGAGACCGACAGATCATTTTCTTTTGAAGAGATAAAAAGATCGGAATTTTTTAAAAGTATCATTGGTAAAATTAAACCAGTAATACTGGATGTTTCAAAAATGTATAAACAGCAGCTTACGCACCAAACTATACATGGCAGTTTTATTCAGCTTACAGTTAAAACTGAACCTTCTTTAAAAGATTACAAAGCAGTAACTTATAAAGAAATGAAACAGCTTCCTTTCCCCAAATTCATAACCGGTTACCTTGCCGAAAATGAGCTAAAGGCGTTTGAAAGATAAAAATGTATCTTTAAATTTGTTATAGGCACGATATTGGTTTTAGGGTTTTAAGACAGCTGGATCAGCAGCACAATAAATAAAATTTTATGAGAGGCGTAAACAGGGTGATGCTTATAGGCAACCTGGGTAAAGACCCGGATATGCAGTTTCTGGAAGGCAATATTGCAGTAGCAAAATTTTCACTGGCTACAACAGAAACCTATAAAGACAGGAGTGGCAAATTGATCTCTCAAACAGAATGGCATACGGTTGTGTTGTGGAGAGGGCTGGCAGAACTTGCACAAAAATATTTGCATAAAGGAAGCCTGGTTTATATAGAAGGTCGTTTAAAAACCCGTAGCTGGGAAGATAAGGAAGGCAATAAAAAATTTGCAACTGAAGTGGTAGGTGATAACCTCATCATGCTGGATAAAAGAACAGATGGAAGCCAACTTCCACATGGCCTGGAAGGCCTGGATGGGCCTGATGATCACCAGGATTTACCAACCGCTGAAGATGGTTCAGAACGGTTACCCTTTTAATAGTTTTTGGATGTTGTAAAACTTTATATTAACCTATTCTATTTTTAAAAAAGAAACACAAATAGAATAAAATTTTTTACCTAAACTCATTGTTTTGGATTATCATTCGGCTCTTGATCTTTTTAGTTTTAACCTCCTGGCAATAACACCTGCCGCAACTACTATTCTTATATTTTTAGTTGTTATTTTATTTATGCTATCTTTTTTACTGGCAGGTTCCGAGATCGCTTTCTTTTCTCTTACGTTCAAGGATATTAATATGCTGCGTACAAAAAAGCAACCGGCTTACCGCCGCATTGTAAGTCTGCTTGATCAGCCAAAAACCCTGCTGGCATCCATGCTCATCAGCAACAGTTTTGTAAACATTGGCATCATTTTGATCTCCAATATTTTAATTGATAGTTGGGTAGCAGGATCAACTTTAACCTTCTGGCCAATATTTTTAATAAAAGTTGTAGCCGTTACTTTTTTATTATTGCTTTTTGGCGAAGTATTGCCAAAGGTTTGGGCAACGCATCATAAGATCCAGTTCGCAGCCATGGCTTCACTGGTGGTAGAAATTTTCAGTAGTATATTTTATCGCTTTAGCAAACGAATGGTACGTTACAGCGATAAGATCGAAAAGAAATTTTCTTCCGAAAATTCTTCTACCACCGATCGCAGCCACCTGGATTATGCAATAGACCTGCTTCCCGAACATGAAGCAACTTCAGAAGAAAAATCGATCTTAAAAGGCATCCGCAAATTTGGTGATACTACTGTAAAACAGGTAATGCGCAGCCGGCTTGACGTAAGCGGCATTGATGTTAATTTCAATTTTACTGATACTGTAAAAAAAGTTGAAGAACTACATTATTCACGACTGCCTGTTTATAAAAACAGCCTGGATGAAGTGGTAGGCATGCTGCATACCAAAGACATTTTACCGCATTTGAATGAAGGTGAAAACTTTGACTGGCATACTTTATTGCGGCAACCGTTTTTTGTGCATGAAAAAAAGCTAATTGAAGACCTGCTGCAGGAGTTCCGCAGCCGCCGCATGCATTTTGCTGTGGTGGTTGATGAATTTGGCGGAACATCAGGCATTGTAACTTTGGAAGATGTAATGGAAGAAATAATCGGGGAGATAAAAGATGAATTTGATGATGAGGAAAGTAACAATAAAAAGATCGATGATTACAATTATATTTTCGAAGGCAAGACCATGATCAACGATGTATGCAAAGCAATAGGCATGGCAACTGATACATTTGATACCGTTCGGGGAGAAAGTGATTCCTTAGCCGGATTGGTTTTGGAGATCGCCGGCGAATTTCCACAGGTAAATGAAGAAGTGCCAAACGGTAATTTTATCTTTATCCCGCTTGAGATACATAAGAACAGGTTAGATAAAATTAAGATTATCATTAAACAACCGGATACAGCTTAATGTTTTAGAAAAACCGTCATGAAAAAACAAACTCATTCTCTTTTTTACTTTTTACTTTTTACTTCTTACTTGTTGCTTTCAGCCTGCAATTCAACCTACACATCAAAAAAGACCGGTTATTATAAAATAGATTTTCCTGAAAGAAAATACACCAGCTTTCAACAGGAAGGTTTCCCATATACTTTTGAATACCCCGTTTATGCCCAGGTTGTAAAAGACAGCACCTACTTTGACCAGGACCTGCAAAACCCTTACTGGATCAATTTAGATTTTCCTCAACTTGGCGGAAGAATATTTTTAAGTTACAAAGCCATTGGCGGCAAATCAACATACAAAGTAAAACAGGCCGATGGTACTTATAAAGATTCGCTTGGCACCAATGTATTTGATCTTATGGTGAATGATGCTTTTAAACTTACCAGCAAAAATGAAACGGTCGCCACTTCAATAAAAGACAGCCTGTTTCATACAAAAAATGGTATCACCGGGGTGTTTTTCCGGGTAGGTGGCAATGCTGCCACAGCCAAACAATTCTTTATAAGTGATACAACCAAAAATTTCTTCCGTGGTGCTTTGTATTTTGATGTAACGCCCAATGCCGATTCATTAAGGCCAGTTGTTGACTTTTTGCAAAAAGATATTGACCATCTTATCAATACTTTTAGGTGGACGAATAAATAGAATAAACGCCCTACCTGGTTAATTTACTTTTTGTTCAAATCATTACAGCATTAACCCCCATACCTTTTATATACTCTGTTTTTCCCGTAGCCATATTATATATTCCCGCTGAAAATGAATCAGTATCTAATTCATCTAACACCTCATTTAATGCCATTGCCGCTATTGCCGACAGGTATATCCTTTCTTTATTGCTAAACCCTTCATCTTTTTTATTTATACACTCATAAGAAAAAAATTGCCAAAAAAATTTTTCATCAATCTTGAATGTGGGAAAGTATTTTTTAATCATTTCGTAATGTACCGTATCGTAAGGGCCAGCCAGAATTTTATTTTTCGATACACGTATTGTTAGCTTTGTGGCCTGTATGGCTACCTGTATTGAGTGAGGGGCAGGCTCTCCGCTTTCTAAAGGATTTATATAGAAAATCTCCTCAATTTCATCAAACAATTCATTCTTACCTTCTGTATTTGCTGCTAACCAGGCATTTTCATCTTCGGTAAAGTGTTTTGAATAATTTTGTATGTTCATATCAGTGGATTTTAAGGATACCTTTCGTTGGGTTCGGTAAATGCAATACCCGTGCAGCCAGCTTTCTCAATATCATTCTTTAGGTTTTCAGATACAAAAAAACCAATACCCCCTTCTATAAAGTTTAAAACAAAAAAATCGGGGAAATTATTCTTTATTACATACTTATCAATTGTTAACATTTTTGGGTATTTCCCTATTTTTGTTTCGTTTTCGAACTCTTCAGAGGTTGTGAAAAATTTTCTTTTATTCTTTACGAGGCTATCCAATTCCCAAACTTCTGATTCAAAAAAATCTATTAAATCATTGTTTGTTGAAGATGGGTGCAAATACCAATAATTATCACTTTCAATATCTTTGTGATGTATTTTTATTTTAAAAAATTGTTGATTATGGCCTGAATAATTGCTTATAATTTTGTACAATTTTTCGCTAAGTATTAGCCCATCACCTGTACCCATAAAACTTGATGAAATTAAATCTGTAAGTTTTGCTGATTTATAAAGTAAAAGTTCTGGAAGAATAGCCGTTCCATTAATTTTCTTTAAGTAATTATCTGAATTACCAATGTAATTTGAATCAGAAACATTAAAATCTCCTCTCCAGGTTTCCACTTGAGGAAATTTTCTTCCTGTATCTTTTAGAGAATGTCTTATTCTATAACACTTCATTAGAAAACAATTTGATTTATAGGTAAATTACTATTTGTTATTGCAGGTCTTATAACATTATTGATTAAATTTTCAACTGCTTCCTTTGCTTTTTGAGGAGTAAATTGACCATTAGCAATTAAAGTATTCTTGATATTTATCAAATGTGCTTTTACCCTTGCATTATATAGTGCGTGGCTACCATTATGTTGAAAAGCAGATAACGGAATACCATTAAAAGCTTCATTAAGGTGAAAAGCAAAATCTGGCCCATTGGCTGTAGTTTTATAACCTTCTGCAGCTTTCTGAACTAAATCATCAACACCGTGTTCCCAAGGTAATAGGTGATGAGCTACCCTTGCATCGCCATCTGCTAACCCGAGTACTTTTCGTAATAGTTTCCTGTCTCCAAATTCAATAATATTGTTTGGTAACTTATACCATTTAAGCGTTCTTTTTGAACCATTAGATGCAATAACAAATGTTTTTTTTGCAAGCTTTGTGCCGGTTGCAACCCAACCTCCAATTGGTATCATGGCAGCATAACTTAGGGTCGCATTTACTCCATCTCCTTCAATAGTATAGATTGCGCCATTGGCTAAGTCTGCAATTTCTCCAACAACTGGAATTAACCCTACTATATCTAATGTAAGGTGAACCATCTCTTTTGAAGCCTCCCAGTAAATCTTAGCATTACTCCATTCAGGATGTTCAACTCTTAAAATAACACATTGAATTCTAAAATGCATCCAATAAATCGGGTCAAAATTTGGATGATTTTCATATCCTGGTATATTGTGCTTAATATGATTATAATGTGCGGCATTATAAGGCCCGTTAATATAATTAACCATCATTGCATCTATAGTAATTCTTGATGCAATTTTTGCGTTAGGATCTACGGTAAATATATCATCACCCTCAATAAAGATCCAATTGGAGTCAACCATTTGTTTGATTACAGATGCCTCGTATTGGTGGCTATTCAGCCAGGTCAACCGGTCTGGACTTAGATTTAATAAATTATTAAGGTAAATTACTGTAGGGGAGTGTGGAATATTTTGACATGGATTATCAGGAATAATGTTATACCAGAGCACCTCCTGAGGACACTCAGGGGGATTACAGTTGGTACAACCGCCACCACCACCGCCGCCGCCAGGGTTACCATTTCCATCATCTTCTGAACATTGTGCAGTCCAGCCATAACATGGTGCTTCCATGTTCGTCGTTGGAACAGAATTTTTTTTCTGCAAATTACAAGATACTCTTACAAGAATATACCAACAAAATGGGGGTGGGGCTATATTTTCAAAAGTCGAATTATCATTTTTACTTTCCTCAGGATTTTGATCAAAGTAATTTAAAAACCACTTATTTATGTTTTCAGTAAATCCTATATAGCTATATTCTTTTCGGTTACTTACAACAGAACTTTTACGATGCAACTCATATTTAAAACTTCCTTTTTTGTAACTTATTCCGATAAAAGCCAACACCTCGTTATCTTTTATTGTTGGAATTAGTACCACTACAGAACTATCATAAGTTTTTATTTTTATTGCTTTTTCCCAATCGGGTTTTCCGTGCCATTGAAGAAAATTATTTACAAAATTTTTAGTTGATAATTGTTTACGAAAATCGTCACTGACAATTTTTAATTCACTTACTGAATTAACGGGTATTCGGAGAAAATCTTCTATTTGCGGATTTGTAACGTTTTGAATAATGTTTTCACTAACATCCTTTTTACATCCGCTAAATGGAAACATTGCAATAAAAAGAAAAAGTAAACTGCTAAAAAAATGTTTGTAGTAGGGTTTTAGTTTTAAGATTTGCATGGTAGGGTAATTTAATTGAGAAAAGAGTATTAAAAAAAGTATACCCAAAACTAACGGTTCCTTCTTAGCAAAAAATACCTCAAACTGGTAACATACAAGGTCCGGTAGTTAAAACATGTTTTTTAAAATATACAAAAATAGTTACATTTTCCCACCACCCCCACCTAAACAGGTGGGTACCCCCCCCAAAAAGCTAAATTAACCCACCTTTTCAGGTATATTCTCCCACCTTTAACCCAAATTGACCCACCTTACTACCTTAATTAACCCACACCAAAAGGTTAGTTAACCCACCTCTTACCCTTAATTGACCCCATCTTTACCTTAGTTTGCCCACCTGCTTACCCAAATTAACCCACCTTAAAACTAAAAAACCCCACCTTGCAGATGGGGTAAATTAAGCTAAAAGGTTAATGCTATTTAGCTTTGGGGTGGGGTTGGCGTTGTGCCGCCTGTTGGTCCCTGGCCGGCAAAGCGTTGCTTAAGTGCACCATAAACGGCATCGGCACCCGGTATGCCTGCGCTGGAAGCTGCCTCAAACAGGCGGTAAGCGGTAAGGCTGCTTGTGTATGCTTCGCTGCCGCAAAGCATACGGGTATCCTGTATTTTTTCTACCAGTTGCAATGCCATCATTTCCAGTTCATCCAACTGTTCATAAAGCGTAAGGTCGCTTTTAATGTCGTTTACATTTAAGTAAGCCGGCAGCATAGGCGCATTGTTTACAAGGGCATTAATGCTGTCGCCAACAAACACTTTGTTGTTCTCACTTATTTTGGGCAGTGCAACCCTTTCTTCGGTAGTAAGGCCAATTAAAAAAGGCATTTTGCCATAAATGTCTTTGATTGATCCTTTTACTGAATCAATGTCGCCGGTAGCCATGGTGGTGTTAAGGCGGTTGATGGTGATGTTCATGTGTTTTTGTTTTAGGTTAAGAATTAAGTTTTGTTTTACAGTTAAAATCTGCAAATAAATTACTTTATAAATGTTGCAATAAATTTTGAAAGAGCCTGCATTTGAAAGGCGTTTTTTTTCTCCTTTTTTATGGTGTAATAAACATTTCGTAGATCGTGAAGCCCCTGTACAAATTGAGGTGGGAGCAAAAAAATATTGGCCATTTATTTAAATATTTTAATGGACCAATAAGTGAGTTGTCTGCTAAATATTTAACCCGCCAGTTTAATTTTTCTTCTCCACGATCTTCTCTTCCAGAACCACCGGTTCTTTTATTCTTCCCCTGGAAAAATTTTCGAACCGGATCGTTTTTTTAACCTTTTTAACTTTTTTACGGGATTTAGCTTTTGTAACTACTTTGGTTTCTGCAGGAGTAGTCTCCACATTCTTCACAGGAATAACTTCAACAGTTTTCTCTTCTTCAACAGGAGCTGGTGGTGGAATTTTTTCTTCTACATACAGTTGTTTAAGTTCACCACTTTTTTTGCTGCTGTAATAATCAGCTACGCCATACACCGATGCGACAGAAAACAGGCCAATGCCTGCATAAATAATTGCTTTCATGTTTTTTGTTTTTGTTCTATGCTGATATTTACCAGCAAAGAATGGTTATAAAAATTGTTATTGATCAAGCCAAAAATGTTTTTAAATACGATCTGCTTTTCCTGTAGATCAGGTATTCCGCCACCAGCATATTGCCCAGCACACTTAACCAGAGTGAAATCTCATAATTGTGCAGGTGGTCAACATCAAAATAGTAAAAGAGCAGATGGTAAACCCTGAATGTTACTGCAGTCATAGCCATACTGTAACTGCGTATCATCCAGTTTTTATGAGCGATCACATTTTTTACCTTGATGGTCTGTAAACCTTTCATGGTACTGTAAAACCAATACAAAGCCATGAACATAAAAAGCATCCGCTCCCAAAAACTTCCTTTGGCAAAAAAGCTCATGTACAGGCCGGTTGGTGCACCCAATACCAGCACAACAAATACATAGGTCTTTCCCATCCAGATATGTATGGCCTTTCTTTTTTTAAGAATATAACTTGAAAACTGCGTAAGTGCAGCCACAATACAAAACATGCCAGCAAAAATGTGTATGTAAAAACTGTATTTGTAAATGGGTTTTAAAAAAAGCAGCGTCCTCTCTTCAATAAAACTAAATTGCTGGCTAAAGGAGAAATAAGGGAGAGTATTTTTTACCAGCAACAGGCTGAAAAAAACTACCGGTATCCAGAAAAGGGCGGCAAAAAAATAACGGATGCTTTGTTGCAGGGTTAATTGACGACTGTTGAGCATGTTGGTTGGTTTTCAGCTTTGATGAACAGGTAAAAGCATTTCACAAAGAAATCTGTTAGAAGTTTGTTAAGTCCGCCCCAATCTTCGCAACACCCCTCTCCTTTGGAGAGGGGACGGGGGTGAGGCTTTTAAATCCTTAACTTTGCGCCCATGATTGCAATAGACAATATACTCATCAGCGATGCCGTGGTTAAAGAACAGTTTGTTTGCGACCTCAGCAAATGCAAGGGCGCCTGCTGTGTGGATGGTGATGCCGGGGCTCCGTTGGAAAATGATGAGCTGGATAAGATAAATGAAGTGTATGAAGCGGTATTGCCTTACCTGGATGAGACCAGTAAAAAAGAACTGGAGCGCCAGGGCAGGTATGTGTACGACAGGGAATACGGCTGGGTAACTCCAACAATCAACAGTAAAGTTTGTGTTTATGGAATAAAGGATGAAAATGGTATTGTAAAATGTGGTATTGAACAGGCTTATATTGATGGAAAAGTAAAATGGAAAAAGCCTATTAGTTGCCATCTCTTCCCGATCATTACTAAAGAGAGTAAACACAGCGATAATGTATATGTTAATTACGAGCCCCGTGAAGACCATTGTAAAGCTGCCTGTACATTCGGAAAAAAATTAAAAGTACCGGTCTATGTTTTTTTAAAAGAAGCGCTGACCCGGAAATTTGGAAAAAAATTCTATGATGCGCTTGCAGCAACCGCTGAACATCTTACTAAAAAATAATTTTAAAATTGCTGAAAATGAGATCAATATTTGAAACTGCTTTCCCAATTCCTAATTCTAAATTCCTAATTCCTAATTTTTTATTGCCTTTTTACTTTTGCCTTTTGATTTTTACATCCTGCTCGGTAAACAAAGCCAACAACGACGAAAGCTTAAAAAAATATTTTGACGAGAACAAGGTTGACGGAAGTTTTACCATGTTCAACAACCAGGATGGCCAGGTAACGGTGTACAATATGAAGTACGACACCATGCGTTTTTTACCGGCATCAACCTTTAAGATATTTAACTCATTGGTAGGTTTACAAACCGGTATTATTACAGATGAAAAGATGGTGATAAAATGGGATGGGGTAAAAAGATGGAACGCAGACTGGAATAAGGATATGAATATGGCTGAAGCCTTTAAAGTAAGCAACGTAGCTTATTACCAGGAAGTGGCCAGGCGTATTGGAAAAGATACCATGCAGCAATGGATAGACAGTATTGGTTATGGCAACAAAAATATCAGTGGCGCCATTGATTCTTTCTGGCTTAACAATACTTTGAAAATATCTCCGGATGAACAACTTGGCTTTGTTAAGAAATTATACTTTGATCAGTTGCCATTTCGCAAAAGTGTGCAGCAGATGGTTAGGGATGTAATGCTACAGGAAAGTAACACGGCTTATCAGCTTAGTTATAAAACCGGCTGGGGCTTTGGCGAAGATGGTAACGCTATTGGCTGGGTTGCAGGCTGGATAGAAGAAAACAAACACGTGTATTTTTTTGTAACATTTGTAAAAGCACCGGTTAAAGAGATTGATATGAAAACCGTAAGGCTGAATATTACCAAAGGCATTCTTAAACAATATGGCTTTTTTGAGGGTAAGAAGTAAGCTAATGTGCTGATTGGCTCATTTGTTGTTAGATTTCTCTTTTTTAACATTCCCGGTTTTATTGATTTGGCTAATTTGCAGGTAAGATGAATCTCACTTTTCAGCATACAGAATATCTAATGCTATTGGCAGCTATCCCCTTGCTGCTCATACTGTATTTCTTTGTATTATACTGGAAGAAAAGAACTATCAAAAAGATAGGCGATGCTAACCTCGTGAAGGAAATGATCAAAAATCATTCTCCTCAAAAATTTGCTTTAAAATTTGTGTTGATACTGGTGGCATTTGCACTAGGCGCTCTTGCTTTGGCAAATCCCCGTTCACCAAAAGGTGTGGAGCAGGTTAACAGAAATGGGATTGATGTGATGATTGCAATTGATGTAAGCAAGAGTATGCTGGCGCAGGATATTAAACCCAACCGGTTAGAGAGAGCGAAACAGGCGCTGGGTAAATTAATTGATAAACTCAATAACGATCGTGTGGGCATCGTTGTTTTTGCAGGCAGGGCCTATTTGCAAATGCCTTTAACGGGCGATCATGGTGCGGCCAAAATGTACCTGGGCTCTGCATCAACCGAAATTGTACCCACGCAGGGAACGGTAATATCTGATGCACTGAAAATGTGTTACGCATCTTTCAACACAAAAGAAAAAAAATACAAAGCGGTTATTTTGGTCAGCGATGGCGAAGACCATGATGAAGGGGCATTAAAGATTGCGGGAGAGATGGCTGAAAATGGGGTCGTAATTAATACAGTGGGTATCGGCTCTCCGCAAGGATCAACCATTATTGATGAACTGACCAACCAGGAAAAAAAAGATATTAATGGCAATACAGTAATAACCCGGCTAAATGAAGAAGAGTTGAAGGGAATTGCAGAAAAAGGCAAAGGCAGCTACCAGCTTTTTACCAATGCAGATGAACTGGTAGCCAAGCTGGATACACAACTGGCAAGCATGGATCAGCGCACGGTTACAGAAAATTCTTTGGTCAATTACAAATATTACTTTCCTTATTTTTTAATGCTGGCTTTGCTTTTAATGGTAGCTGAAATGTTCATCTCAGAAAGAAGAAAAATTACCGGATTGAAATTGAAAGCTGTGACAAAGCGACCGGCTTTGTTCATTTTATTACTTATTACCGGTTGCCTGTTTTCTATTACTTCACAAGCGCAAAATGATAAAGCCCTTATTAAAAAAGGAAATGAAGCTTATGAAAAAAAGGAGTACGATAATGCCATTAAAAACTATCAGCAGGCAGCAGTAAAAAACCCGGCAAACCCTACAGCACAATATAACCTGGGGAATGCCCTATATAAAAATAATAAGACCGATGAAGCAGTTCAGGCTTACGATGAAGCGTTGGTAAAAGCATCTACCAAAGCAGACAAGTCTAAATCTTATTACAATAAAGGCGTAGTGTTGCAGAACAACAAAAAACTGCCGGAATGTATTGAAGCCTATAAAAATGCACTGAAACTGGATCCACAGGATGAAGATGCCAGGCAAAATCTTCAAAAAGCATTGCAGCAACAAAAAGAGCAGCAAAAGAAAGAGAACAAAGACAAAAAGGAAGAAAAGAAGCCGAAAGACGATAAAAAGCAAAAAGAAAAAGATAAGCCAAAGGATGAAGAAAAGAATGAACAGCCCAAACCTCAACCATCCAAACTTACCAAACAGGATGCTGAAGAAAAGCTGAAAGCATTACTGCAGCAGGAAAAGAACCTGCAGGATAAATTACGAAAAGTTAATACTGCCACTTCAGCCAAGCCCGAGAAAGATTGGTAATATAAGCACAAAGCCTATAAACAATCACAGCCTTTTATTATTACTTTTGCAGCATGCAATTTTACACAGAATCGCTTACAGCATACAAACGCCTGAAAACACGGGAAGTAAAAGTAGGCAAACTGCTTTTAGGTAACGGCCACCCCATTCGTGTGCAAACCATGACCACCACTGATACCATGGACACCATGGCCACGGTTGAGCAATCCATACGCTGCATAGAAGCAGGGGCTGAGCTGGTGCGTATTACGGCACCTTCAAAAAATGAAGCTGAGAATTTACAGAACATAAAAGATGAATTAAGAAGAAGAGGATATGATACCCCGCTGGTGGCCGATATTCACTTTACACCAAATGCTGCAGAGATCGCTGCCAGGATCGTTGAAAAGGTAAGGGTGAACCCGGGTAATTATGTTGACAAGAAAAAATTTGAGCAGATAGAATATACAGATGCAGAATATGCAGAAGAGATCGAAAGGATACGAGATCGCTTTACACCATTAGTAAGGATCTGCAAAGAGTATGGTACGGCCATGCGCATTGGTACCAACCATGGAAGTTTGAGTGACCGCATCATGAGCCGTTATGGAGATACCGCTATGGGTATGGTTGAAAGCGCAATGGAGTTTTTAAGGATTGCCAGGGCTGAAGATTATCACCAGATAATTTTAAGTATGAAGAGCAGTAATCCACAGGTGATGGTACAGGCTTACCGCCTGCTTGTTAACCACATGATGGAAGAATTTGGAGAAGCCTATCCTTTGCACCTGGGAGTTACCGAAGCCGGTGATGGTGAAGATGGCAGAATAAAATCAGCGATCGGTATTGGAACTTTACTGGAAGACGGCATCGGTGATACCATCCGTGTTTCTTTAACAGAAGACCCCGAACTGGAGATACCGGTTTGTAATGATATTGTAAAACGTTATACAAATATTGCAAGTAAAGAGATCGTTCCTGCAATTGATAAATTACCTTATTCACCTTTTGAATACAATCGCAGAGAAAGTTTTGAAGTAAGTAATATTGGTGCAAAGCATGTTCCGGTTGTAGTGGCCGATTTCAGTAAGTTTGAAAACATTACACCAGAAGATCTGCAGCCGATAGGTTATACTTATGACGTTGCAACTGATAAATGGAATATAGGTGATGCAGCGGCAGATTATATTTTTTGCAACAGTGCATTAAATTTTGACTTGCCTGGAACATTGAAAGTGATCCTGTATCACGAACCGTGGCTTGCTGCAGTAGATAAAACCAAGTACGCTCCTATTTTTGAAGTTGATCAGTATATTGATGATTCAATTGAAAAGTCATCGTTACTGAATTTTGTGATGCTTGATTGTTATTCTGAAGGATATCCTGAACAACCTTTGGAAAAAGTATTTTCAAAACTCAAAGCAGACAAAACCGCAGTGATCTGTTTAAGCAGCACAAATAAAAATGCCATGCAAAGTATACGCAGGATGTTTGTGGAGCTGATGAATAACGATGTTAAAAATCCTGCTATCATTATTTGCGATAGTAACGATACAACACTTGATCAAAGTTTGATCCATTATTCCATCGAATGTGGCGGTTTATTATTAGATGGGCTGAGTGATGGCGTTTGCTTCGGACATTATTTTGGCAACAGGAAAGTTTTTCCTAAAACAAGATTTTTAAACTCTGTAGCTTTTGGAATTTTGCAGGCTACCCGTACCAGGATATCAAGAACTGAATATATCAGCTGCCCGAGTTGCGGCCGCACTTTATTTGATCTGCAGGAAACCACGGCAAAGATCCGTGCAGTAACCAATCACCTGAAGGGAGTTAAGATCGCCATCATGGGTTGTATAGTAAATGGCCCGGGCGAAATGGCCGATGCAGATTTTGGCTATGTGGGAAGCGGTGTTGGAAAGATCACCTTGTATAAAGGCAAAGAAGTGGTTAAAAGAAATATCGACAGCAATATTGCAGTTGATGAACTGATCAATTTACTGAAAGAGAATGAGGCTTGGGTGGAAGAAGCTAAGTAAAAATTAAAAGTCAAAAATCAAAAACTATTGCAATAGTAACCCACTATTTTGGATTTTGATTTTTGACTTTTGAATTAAGAAAACTATGCAAACAGATTTTTTAGTTATTGGTTCGGGTATAGCAGGATTGACTTACGCATTGAAAGTTGCTGAAGCCTGTCCGGATAAAGCAGTAACTGTTCTCACCAAAACACAAAGCGACGAAACCAATACAAAGTATGCCCAGGGCGGCATAGCCGGCGTAATGGATTTTAATAAAGACAGTTTCGACAAACATATTGAAGATACTTTAATTGCCGGCGATGGTTTATGCAACAGGCAGGTGGTGGAAATTGTGGTTAAAGAAGGAGTTGAAAGAATAGAAGAGATCATTGAATGGGGAGCGAATTTTGATAAAGAGAAAGATGGCGATTTTAAACTTGGTAAAGAAGGAGGGCACAGTGAATCCCGTATCCTGCACCACAAAGATGTTACCGGTAAAGAAATGGAAAGGGCTTTACTCGAAGCCATCAGCCGGAAAAAGAACATAAACCTGCTGCACCATTGTTTTGTACTGGATATTATCACACAACATCACCTTGGATTTCTAATTACAAAATCAACACACGATGTTGAATGTTATGGCGTGTATGTTTTAAATCTGCAGACCAATAAAACAGAAAAGATACTTTCTAAAATTATCTTACTGGCAACAGGTGGTAACGGACAGGTTTATCGGTCCACAACAAACCCTGCTATTGCAACAGGAGATGGTGTAGCGATGGTTTACAGGGCGAAAGGAAGAATTGAGAATATGGAATTCATCCAATTTCATCCAACTGCATTGTATGAGACCGGGATAAGGGGGCATAATTTTCTGATAACAGAAGCTGTACGTGGCGATGGCGGCATTTTACGTAACCATGCCGGCGAAGCATTTATGGAACGTTACGATGAAAGGAAAGACCTGGCTCCCCGTGATATTGTAGCCAGGGCCATTGATAACGAAATGAAGATTGCCGGTACCGAAAATGTCTTCCTCGATTGCAGGCATTTCAGCAAAGAAAAATTTACTGAACACTTCCCCAATATTTATGAGAAATGTTTGAGCATCGGGATTGACATCACGAAAAATATGATTCCCGTAACACCTGCCGCACATTATAGTTGTGGTGGAATTAAAACAGACGAACACGGAAGAACATCCATAAAAAATCTATACGCAGCAGGAGAATGCGCCAGCACTGGTTTACATGGAGCCAACCGATTAGCCAGCAATTCACTTTTGGAAGCGATGGTGTTTGCACACAGAGCTTATTTACATTCGGTCGAAAACATCGATCTACGTACAGTTCCCCCTTTAGGGGGCGGAGGAGGTGGTGTTATCCCCGATTGGAAAACTGACGGTACCACGGCACCAAAAGAAATGATCCTCATCACACAAAGTGTGAAAGAATTAAAATTACTGATGAGCGATTATGTAGGTATTGTACGAAACAATGAAAGGCTTCATCGTGCCATGAAAAGGCTTGACCTGTTGTATGAAGAAACAGAAGCGTTGTATGAAAAAACAATTGTATCGCCGCAGCTTTGTGAATTGCGCAACATGATCACCGTTGCATATCTTATTGTAAAATGTGCCGATTTCAGGCATGAGAGCCGCGGCCTGCATTTTAATACGGATTATCCTGCTAAACTGGATATGATACAGAATATTGTTTTATAACTGCGCCAGTTGCATTTATTTAATTAATGCAAGCCCGGCAAGGGTCAGAATCATATTAACTGCTTACCTTTAAATATTTCTGGTCGGTTTGAGAATTCAAACCCTAATAAAATTCAATATCATGTATTTCATTATTTACGGTTTTCTTTACCTGGTTTCTTTATTGCCTTTTCCGGTCTTGTATTTTTTCAGCGATGGAATCTATTTTTTTCTTTATTATGTTTTTGGGTACAGGCGTAAAGTTGTAACAGCAAATCTTAAGATTGCCTTTCCTGAAAAATCAGAAAAAGAGATACACAAAATCTCAAAAAAGTTTTATCATAATCTTACTGATACGTTTGTTGAAATAATCAAATTGATCTCGATGAGCAACAAATCATTTGAGAAAAGATGCAAAGGTGATTTCTCCATCATCGAAGAGCTGGCAAAAAAAGGAAAGAATGTACAGCTTCATACCGGCCACCAGTTTAACTGGGAGTTTGGCAGCCTGCTCATGTCGAAAGAGATCAAATCTATACCAACCTATGCTATTTATATGCCCATTAAAAACAATGCTGTAGAAAGGGTGTTTTTAAAAATAAGGCAGAAGTACGGCACTATATTCGTTAAGGCAACAGAGTTCAGACAAAGAAGAGAAAAGATATTCAGCGAACGGTTTGTATTTTTTTTAGCAGCCGATCAAAACCCCGGAGACCCGGGCTCAGCATATTGGTTGAATTATTTCAGTAAGCCTGCACCTTTTATTACCGGCCCGGAAATTGGTGGGATCAAAAATGATACAGCCATTGTTTTTGTGCGGTCCCGCATTCCCAAAAGGGGCCACTATGTTTTGGAATGTACTTTATATACAGAAAATGCAGCTTCAACTTCAGTAGGAGAAATTACCGGGGCATTTCGTGATTTTCTTGAAAAAATTATTCGGGAAGAACCTGATAATTATTTATGGACACACCGCCGCTGGAAATGGGATTACAATGAATCCTACAAAGAAAACTGGATAGATAAAGCCAGGGCGTAAGATCTGCAGTAGCTGCTTTTTTCACAACTTATGATTGCTGATCTTTCATAGTAATTTGTACAATTATTACCGGGTTGTATCTTTACAAAATTGATATACAACCTGGCAGCATGTATTATTTAATTTATGTACCGCTTTTCCTGCTTTCTTTATTACCGCTTCGGGCTCTTTATGTTTTAAGCGATATTATTTCATTCATGCTGTTCCGTGTTTTTGGCTATCGCAGAAAAGTAATTGATGTAAATCTCTCTATCGCTTTTCCAGAAAAATCAGTTGAAGAAAGAAACAGCATCAAAAGAAAATTTCACCGAAACTTTACCGACTCATTTATTGAAACAATCAAATGCCTTTCTGTTTCAAAGAATTTTTACGACAAGCACTGTAAAACCGATTTTAGTTTATTTGATCAGTTTGCGGCAGCAGGGATAAGCTGCCAGATGCATGCCTGTCACCAGTTTAACTGGGAATGGATAAACCTGCATTGGTCTGTTCACTTGAAACAACCATTGGTAATTGTTTATATGCCGATAAGCAGTAAACCGATCGACAGGTTGTTTTATAATTTTCGTACAAAGTACGGAACACATATGTTGTCGGCAACAGAGTCCAGAAAGGCATTTGTGGGATGGCGCAATAAAACACATGCACTGGCTTTAATTGCAGATCAAAAACCTGCAGCCCCGAAATATGCTTACTGGCTTAATTTTTTTCACAGGCCAACGGCTTTTGTAACCGGGCCAGAAAAAAATGCTTCTATGAAAAAATGCCCTGTGATATTTGGCAGGGCCTTTAAAACAGCCAGGGGTAAATATGAATCAAGCCTTACACTTGCCTGTAATGATGCATCTTTATTAAAGCCTGGAGAACTTACTGTAATGTACCGGGATTATATTGAAGATGCCATCAGGCGGCAGCCCGATATGTATTTATGGAGCCACAAACGGTTTAAGCATGAGTGGAGTGAAGAATACAGGAGTACATGGATCGATAAAAATCCTGTAGAACAGGCAATTGCGAAATCAATTTAAAACACTAGCTTCTTTTTCAGTCTTAATATTTTTTTGTTCTTTGATCTTACCCCAACCACCTAAAACATTCCTGAGGTTATGAGTGCCTTCACGTTTTAAAAGCGAAGCAGCGATAACACTTCTGTATCCTCCAGCACAATGAATGTATAAATTCTGGGTATCTTCAAAATGAGAAAGATTTAAAACGTCGTTCATTTCATTCAGTGGAAGATTTTGTGCGCCAACAATATGCCCGTCTGCATATTCTGTTTCTCTTCTTACATCAACCACTACTAAATTGGGATCATGCGGAATATCCATGGCCAGTTCATCAGCCTCTATATCAACGATCAGGTCAACAGTTTCACCTGCGTTCTTCCAGGCATCAAAACCACCTGCTAAATAACCCTGTATCTTATCAAATCCAACTCTTGATAAACGGATAACCGTTTCTTCTTCTTTACCCGGCTCTGTTACCAACATCATTGGTTTGTCAAAAGATAATAAACTGCCAGCCCATTCAGCAAAGCGGCCTTCCAGCCCAATGAAAATACTGCCGGGGATAAAACCTTGTGTAAAAACGGATGCATGCCGTGTATCTAAAATGATCACATCATCATCCTTTAGCTTTTTAAATTCGCTAAGTGATAAAGGCGTTAATCCTTTTTGTTTGATATTATCCAGGCTGTCATAACCCTGCATATTGATTTGTGCATTGATAGCAAAATATTTAGGCGGAACGGATAAGCCATCAGTTACAGCAGCAACAAACTCTTCTTTACTTTGCGGTTGCAATGCGTAATTGTTTTTTTTCTGCTCACCGATCGTACTGAAGGTTTCCGGTCCCATGCTTTTACCGCAACTGCTGCCGGCTCCGTGTGCAGGGTAAACAATCACATCATCGGCAAGTGGGAGTATTTTGTTTTGTATGGTGTCATACATAATGCCTGCAAGTTCAGCGCTGGTCATATTTCCGCTGCTCAGGTCAGGGCGCCCAACATCACCAACAAACAAAGTATCTCCGGTAAATATTGCATGCGGCTTATCATTTTCATCACGTAATAAATAACAACTGCTTTCCAATGTGTGGCCGGGGGTATGTAAAACCTGGATGCTTATTTTACCAAGCTTAAAGATCTCATTATCTTTGGCGTTATATACTTCGTAATTGGTTTTTGCACCCGGACCATAAATGATAGGGGCGCCGGTTTGTTTGCTCAGATCAATATGCCCACTTACAAAATCTGCATGAAAATGCGTTTCAAAAATATATTTGATACCGGCATTATTTTCTTTGGCCAGCTTAATGTATTCTGCTGTATCTCTTAACGGGTCAATAATAGCAACCTCCCCCTCACTCTCTATATAATAGGCAGCTTCACTAAGGCAGCTGGTATAAAATTGTTTTATGAACATAATAAATGTTTTTGCCAGAAATGAAAGACAAAGGTAAAAATAAAAAAGCGTTCAGGCAATTTGCCCAAACGCTGAAATTAGATTTGCAGAAACTTTAACCTACCAGGTCTTTCACAAACTGGCTGATCTCGTCAATGCGCTTGTAGTTAACAGTGTAGAAAATGAATTTTCCATCACGCTCTGTGTTTACAATACCAGCCTTGCGTAAAATAGCAAGATGCTGAGATGCTACAGACTGTTCCAAGCGTAAACGAACGTAAATTTCTGTAACGGTAATTTTTTTCTCATCCTCAATTAATTTTAATAATTGCTGACGTAGCTTGTGGTTTAAAGCCCGTAAGACCAATGCAGCTTTTTTAAGTGCATTATAATCTAAATTAATTGGGGAATTCTTTGCAGAACCTGCAACGTCCTGCTCTCGTGTTTGAGACGCAACCATCATAGTGATTTTGATTTAAATATGCTTGAACAATGTTTGAACATTACAAATATACTATTAATTGCTTATGCAACTATATATATTCGGTTATTTATAACGTTTTTTTTGGGAATATTATTTCAGTTTTTTATAACTGTTTGAAATTCTTTGAGATACAAAGGTTCGCTATATGCTAATTCTGTAAACTTTTTTTCTAAAAACAAGGAATTTGACAACCTGCTCATTGATTGAGGTAAAATAGAAACAGTTTCAAAAGTGGCATTTGCATCCCGATAGCTATCGGGACATATAAGTTTCCATTTTGCTGAGCCGCTACCGAAGAAAACTATCTTGTTTTTCAACAATTCTTTTTCAAAAGACAGTTCATCCAGTATCATGGCACAAGGCGATAGATTTATCGTGAGGTCATGTTTATAAATTGCTGTAAAAACTTCCATTCTGCGGGCATCCATCATCGGGCAATAAAGAATTTTTTCGCTGTCAGTTGAAAAAAGCTGTAAGGCTGAAGCTGCTAATACTTCCAGCGTACCAATTGTAATAAATGGTTTTTTTAAAGCATAGCATAAACCTTTTGCGCTGGCAAAACCCACCCTTAAGCCAGTGTAAGAACCAGGGCCAGCTGTAACAGCAACTGCATCAATATCTTTTAAATGAATACCTGCCAGTTTTGTTAGTTGCTCTATAGCCGTTTGTAAAAAAGAAGCATGTTCTTTTTGAGATTCATTATTGAGTGCATGCAATACCATTCCATCTTCGGCAAGGCTGACATGCGCATTTTCAGATGCAGTATCTATATTCAGTATAAGGCTCATTAATTAGTTTCAGATGTTTCTTTAATTAAAAGTTCAGATGGTTTGTACCGGCTATCGGTTGCATGTAAGTTTTGAAGTAACCCTAAAACGTTTCTTTTTCCAATTCTTGAGACCCATTCAAAAGGCCCCAAAGGATAGTTGGTGCCGAGTTTCATGGCTGTATCAATTTCATCTTTACTGCTCACGTCATCTTCCAATGCAAAATAAGCTTCATTAATGATCATCGCAATAACCCTTGCACTTATAAAACCAGGTTCATCTTTTACAAAATTGATCTTGATATTAATTGATCTGAAAACAGTTTCAATTTCTTCATTGGCAGCTCCGGCTATTTCCCAAACCGAACGGTTTAAAAAACCCGTCCACCCGTTAATGCGGTAAACATTTGATGATAAATTTAATTCAGCAAGTGTATGAATAACTGAATCGATAATAATAGGCTTTGTTAACGAACTAAACCCTGCCATATCTTCATTTTTACTTAAACAGAAAAACGCATCCGCATCTTCATATTGATCAAAATCTATTGCATGAGCTGCCCTTTGCCAATCAATACCAGGCCTTGAACCGGTCAGTTCATCCCATTGTTCATCTGATGCTGCAACAACGATCATCATAATTTTTTTACAAAAATAGGTGGTTGAGAAAAGATATATTTGCAATTCTCTAAATAAACAAAATTAAAGATGAAAAAGATAATCAACACATCAAATGCACCGGCTCCTATTGGGCCATACAACCAGGCTGTAATGACAGGGGATATGCTTTTTATTTCGGGACAGGTGGCATTGGTGCCGGGCACAGGAGATCTTGCAAATGCAGATCTTACCGAAGAAACAAACCAGGTAATGAAAAACCTGGAAGCCATACTCACAGAGGCAGGTATGGGATTCAGCAACGTGGTTAAAACAACTATTTTTTTAAGCGACATGAGTTTGTTTACAGCAGTGAATGAAATTTATGGCAGCTATTTTGATGCTGATTATCCGGCACGGGAAACAGTTGCGGTAAAAGGCCTGCCTAAAAATGTTAATGTAGAAATAAGCATGATAGCTTCAAAATGAGTACTGAAAAATTAGTGGTTATAACTGCTAAAGTTCCCGATATATTGATCGAGACTTTGCAGCAAAAAGGATATACAGCTATGTATCGTCCTGAAATAGCTTATGATGAACTTGCCGGGCTTATTGATGCTGCAGAAGGAATTATTGTAACTACAAGATTAAAAATTGATAAGGTTATTTTAGATAAAGCCACTCACCTTAAATGGATCGGTAGGCTGGGCAGCGGTATGGAATTAATTGATGTGCCTTATGCCGAAAGCAGAGGGATTAAATGTGTAAGCAGCCCCGAAGGAAACCGTAATGCAGTAGCAGAGCATGCTTTGGGAATGCTGCTGAACCTGCAGAAAAAAATAAGTAGCAGTTTTGATGAAGTAAAGAATGGTAAATGGATACGTGATGAGAACAGGGGTACTGAGCTAAGTGGTAAAACTGTTGGTATCATCGGTTACGGAAATACCGGCAGCAGCTTTGCCAAACTGCTTTCCGTTTTTAATGTTACGGTGCTGGCTTATGATAAAAATAAATATGGTTTTGGGCACGACCATGTAAAAGAAGCCAACCTGGATCATATTTGCCGTTATGCTGATGTGATCAGCTTTCATGTGCCGCTTACAGATGATACCCTGTACATGGCAAATGCAGACTTTTTTAATTCCCTCCAGCAAAAACCTTTTATTATCAATACTTCAAGGGGTTCTGTTGTACAAACTTCAGCTTTAATTAATGCACTGAAACAAAATATGATTGCCGGTGCTGCACTGGATGTTTTAGAAAATGAACAATTAAACAGCTTTACTGTTGCACAACAGGAAGAAATGTCGTATCTTACAAAACAGCCCAATATAATATTAACACCGCATATAGCAGGCTATTCAAATGAAGCGTTCAATAAAATGAGTGCGGTAATACTGGAAAAGCTGGGAATATAATTTTTTTACTATTTTTGTAATACATGCAACGCCTTAGGCCATCTGAGGCGTTGTATTTTTTTTATTTGTTTAAACTGAATTTTATGAACGCAACTAATTATGTAACGGCTGAGACCTTTGAAAGACTGAAAGAGGAGTTACAACACATGAAGGGCGTGGAAAGGCCGGCGGCAAGCCATGCCATTGCAGAAGCCAGGGAAAAAGGTGATCTGAAGGAAAATGCTGAATATGATGCAGCTAAAGAAGCACAGGGAATGTTAGAGGCTAAAATAAAGCAGCTGGAAGGTGTTATTGCCAATGCCCGTATCCTGGATGAGAGTAATATTGATACCAGTAAAGTATCTATATTAACCAGGGTTACTTTAACCAACATGAATACCAAGAAACAGGTTACTTATAAAATAGTTTCTGAGAATGAAGCTGATCTTAAACTTGGCAAAATTTCTGTAACCTCTCCAATAGGTAAAGGGTTGCTAGGAAAAGTTATTGGCGATGTAGCAGAAGTTACTGCACCAGCAGGCGTGCTTAAATTTAAAGTAGAGAAAATTGAACTTTAATTTTAAGTAAAAACTGTTTCAATCCCATTCAGATTTTGAATGGGATTTTTTTGTATCTTATTCTTGCTAAAAAAGATGTTATGACCATTTTTTCAAAGATCATCAACGGCGATATCCCATCTTATAAAATTGCAGAGAGTGAAAAATTCATTGCATTCCTTGATATTCAACCATTGGTGACCGGCCATGTGTTGGTTGTGCCTAAAACAGAAGTTGATAAAATTTTTGATGTACCGGATGAATACCTGGCAGAGATGCTGGTGTTTGCAAAACCCATAGCACATGCTATTGAACAGGCTTTTAACTGTAACAGGTGTGGAATAAGCGTTATAGGGCTGGAAGTACCTCACGCACACATGCACCTGGTTCCTATTAACTCTTCTGATGATCTGAATTTTTCGAAGCCAAAAATCAATGCTTCGCAGGATGAATTGAAAATGGTACAGGAAAAAATTAAGGCATGCCTTAAGATTGGTTGATCTGTAGCCTGAATCCAACGCCATGAATGGTTTCCAGTACAATGCTGGGGTCCGACTTAAAATGTTTACGCAGCTTTGTAATAAATACATCCATGCTCCTGCCCAGGAAATAATCATCCTTTCCCCATACATTCAGTAAAACTTCATCCCGTTTTAAAACTTTGTTTTCATGCTGGGCAAAAAAACGGAGCAGGTCCGATTCTTTTTGTGTAAGTGTGATTACTTCTTTGCCGTTGTATATCTTTAATTCGTTAACTACAAATTTCAATTTACCCAGTTGGTAAACTTCTTTGGTATCTGCCTGTAGTTTTTTAGTGCGGCGTAAAAAAACCTCTATCCTTAAGATCAATTCCTCAATGCTGAAAGGCTTGGTAATATAATCATCGGCACCCGATTGAAAACCTTTTACTTTATCTTCCTGTAAACTTTTTGCGGTAATAAATATGATGGGCACTATATCACTGTGCTGCCTTATTTTTTTTGCCAGCGAAAAACCATCCCTTACCGGCATATTAACATCCAGGAGGCAAATGTCAAATTCTTTCTTCTGGTACTGCTGCCAGGCCACTTCGCCATCAGGGCAATGTGTTACTTCAAAGCCAACATCCTGCAAAGAATCCTTAATTACAAATCCGAGTGAAAGATCATCTTCGGCCAGTAATATTTTTCCTTTTGACATGGTATAAATTTTATTTAAGGGATAATTTTATGGTAAAACTGCTTCCTTTTCCCAATTCACTCATCACTTCAATTTTACCATGATGCGTATCAATAACTTTTTTCACAAAATTCAAGCCCAATCCAAAACCTTTACTGGTATGCAGTTCACCATCTGTTATCCGGTAAAACCTTTCAAATATCTTCTTTTGATGTTCTGTTGCAATACCTATGCCATTATCTTTTACAACAATACACAATGTAGTGGCATCTACTTTTGTGCTGATGTCAATTACCGGTGCAGGTGAATATTTAATAGCATTCTCAATCAGGTTTATCAGGCACAGCCGTAAGTAAGACTTGTCTGCATTGATCTCAAGTTCCTGCACGGCAAAATTTGTTGTAACAACAGCATGCTTCTGTTCTATTAACGGTTGCAGGTCATTAATGGATTCCTTTATCAATAAATTAATATCAAATTTTTCCTTTTCAAGAGGTAAACTACTCCGGTCGGTGTATGCAATCTCCAATAGCCGTTCAACCTGAGATTGTAAATGAGAGGTTTGATCATGTATGATGCCTGCATAGTTTTTCAGTTTATCAGGTTTGTCCAGCGTGCTTTGCTGTTGCAAAACATCGGCAGCTATTTTTATTACAGCCAGCGGTGTTTTAAATTCATGGGTAAAATTATTTACAAAATCTCTTTGTGTTTCGTTAAAAAATTTTTGCCGATACAGGTAAAAAATACTGAAACCTAAGCCAATTAAGATCAGCAACAGGAAACCGCTTGAAGCGATCCAGAAGAACATTTGTTTAATAATATACTGCCCCCTGTGCGGAAAATATAAAGCGATATAAGGATAATTACGCTCATAGATCGGTAGTTGTTTTTCACTTTCTGAAGGAAAGTAAGAATCGGGCAGGTTAATATATTGTATTGCAGAATATTGCTTTTTTGCGGTATCATAAACAGCAGCCCTGCAATCGGTATATACATCAAAATCGGTGAACTCACCTTTCAGATTTACCCATAGCTGATCAAGATTAGGGCTACAGTCGATCTTCAATAAATACACATCGGGATTGATATTCTCAATTACTTTCTGCACATTATCCGATGCATCATTTACCAGTTCCATATCACTGTACAAACTGCGTATGCTTTTTGATACATTGATATTGAACTGTTTCTCCTCGTACAAATACACTTTTTGCAGCCACACCAGCTGTATGGCCACAATAGCGGTGATCAGCACCGTACTGATCAAAATCACCAGCCTTAATGTTTTTGAACGAATGACCATCTGGGTTTAAATTTTAAAAGAAGGTATGAAATTAAACCGCACCGGCTTAAGTTTTGTTAAAAGCAGGTTAAGTAAAAGCCGGTCACTTTTTCGTTTTCAATTTATCAGGATTCTTCGCCAGGAAATCTTTCCAGCCGTTTACCTTTTGTCCGCTACCGGGCAAAGCTGTTTTTTGCTGAAAATGATGACAAACTGCAACAGCCAATGCATCCGTAGCATCATAATGTTTCGGGTCTTCGGTAAAAGCCAGTATTTGCTGCAGCATTTTCATTACCTGTTCTTTTGCAGCATTACCATTGCCGGTTATGGATTGTTTTACTTTTTTGGGCGAATACTCGGTTACATCCAATCCATGACGCATGGCCGCTGCAATGGCCACGCCCTGGGCCCTGCCAAGCTTAAGCATGCTTTGTACATTCTTACCAAAGAAAGGGGCTTCAATAGCAAAGCAATCCGGCTGATATTTGGTGATGAGCCCGCTAACTGTATTAAAGATCAGTTGTAGTTTTCTATAACTGTCGTCTACTTTGCCGGGCTGTAAAACTCCCATTTCCAGTAAAGAAATTTTATTCCCGGTTACTTTTACCAATCCATAACCCATGATGATAGTGCCCGGATCGATCCCTAAAATGATACTTCCTTTTTTTTGCAAATCCTTAAAATTTTTTCGCCCTTAATAATTAAACTAACATTGTGTATTGAACAAAAGTATCAAAATATTAATCAAATGGTTTGTTGGGCCGCTGCTGGCAGTTTGGCTGTTCTATTCCCTGTACCAGCAGGTAAAGGCCCAGCCTGATATAGACAGTTCCATCGCCATTATAAAAACATTGCCATTTGGTGCCGATGCCTGGAAATTCTGGATGGTAATTGCATTTGTTTTTGTTAACTGGGGGCTGGAAGCCAGGAAATGGCAGATACTGATGAAGGTATTACAGCCCATATCTTTTATAGCTGCGTTCAAATCTGTATTGTGCGGCGTAACCTTTTCCTTAAATACACCAAACCGTATGGGTGAATTTGCCGGCCGCATTCTCTTTGTGGATGAAGGCAAACGCCTTAAAGCCATTACGCTTTCAGTTGCCGGCGGTATAGCTCAGTTAATAATCACCATGCTGATGGGCTGTTTTGGTTTGATCTGGTTAGTGATCAATGCAGGGGATTCAGAAACGGTGACCGGGATCTCAGCTTTTTGGTTACAATTTTTTTTATACAGCAGCATTTTGGCCACAGTCATTTTTATTTTTTTCTTTTTCAGGTTTGGCTGGCTTATAAAATTGCTGGAAAAACTGCCTTATGCTGACAGGTTTTCAAAATACATTAACGTTTTAGAAACATTTGATGCGAAAATTTTGTTAAGGTTGCTGTCTATCTCTTTCTTTCGCTATGTGGTTTTCGTTTTACAATACATCTTTATGTTGCAGTTACTGCAGGTTGAACAAAATGTTTGGGTTGGATCCTGGATAATTACAGTCATGTTTTGGATCCTGGCGATCATTCCATCTTTTGCCATTGCGGAACTGGGGATAAGAGGCACGGTAGCAAAAACATTATTTGCTTACAGCAGCAATACCATCGGTATTTTAACAGCAACATTTGGCATTTGGTTTGTTAACTTATTTATCCCGGCCCTAATCGGGAGTTTATTAATTTTAGGCATTAAAATAAAAAAATAAAATGGTCCCCTACTTTAAACCGGTTTTTTTAATCATTGCACTTTTTAGTTTAAGTTTTACAGCCCGGGATAGTAATCCATGCAGCATCAGGAACCATGCTTTTAAGGCCGACGAAGAAGTTAGGATGAAAGTATTTTACAGCACCCTCGGCATGTATGTAGGTGCAGGCGAAGCAGTTTTTACCTCTTCACTGGAGCGCTATAATGGTAAACCTGTTTATCACCTGGTTGGTACGGGGTCTACTTATTCATTCTTCGACGGCTTTTTTAAAGTGCGTGACAAATATGAGAGTTATGTAGATACTGCCGACCTGCTGCCCTATAAATTCGTACGCAACATTGATGAGGGCGGATATAAAAAATACAATAACGTAACCTTTAATCATGATGTGAATACAGCTGTGAGCACTACCGGGGTGTTTAAAGTAACTGATTGTATACAGGATGTGGTAAGTATGGTTTATTACTGCCGTAATATAAATTTTGATAAGTATAAAGTGAATGATAAAATATTCTTCGACATGTTTCTGGATGACGAAGTATTTCATATGTATATCCGTTACATGGGAAAGGAAACTATAAAGACCCGGTATGGAAAATTCAATGCTATTAAAATAAGGCCGCTGTTGATCAAAGGAACCATTTTTGAAGGCGGAGAAAAAATGACAGCCTGGTTAAGCGATGATCCCAATCATTTATTGTTAAGGGCCGAAAGCCCGATAGCTGTAGGAAGTATAAAGGTAGATATGATGGGTTATAAGAACCTGCGCCATCCACTAAGTTCGCTGATAAAAACAAGGTAAGATCACAGGTCGCTCAGCTTAAAAGTTTCTTTCACTTTTATTCCTTTTTCTGTCATTTGAAGTGTGCAGCACTCATTAATAGGGTCATGCTCAAAAAACAGAACATAATCATTTTGCTGAGCCTCTGTCAGAAATAATTTCTTTTCATTTAAGGTAGTAAGCGGAAACATATCGTATGCCATTACATAAGGCAATGGTATATGAGCAGTAGAAGGCAGCAGATCAGCCATAAATACGATCGTTCTTCCTTTATAATTTATTTTAGGCAACATCATGGAATCGGTGTGGCCGGAAACAGAGAAAAAAGAAAGATTGGGCGTGAGTGGTGAGTCATGAGTCGTGAGACGTGAATCGTGAGACGTGAATAGTGGTACACCGGAAAGCTCGTTACTCATGCCTGACGCCTCACTACTCACGTTCAAAAATTTCAACTGGCCGCTTTCCTGTATCGGCAAAATATTCTCTTTCAAAAAACTTGCTTTTTCTCTTGCATTAGGCTCTGTTGCCCATTTCCAGTGCTTTTCATTACTCCAGTAAGTTGCATTCTTAAATGCAGGCACCAGTTTATCTCCATCCCTTACAATGCTTCCTCCACAATGATCAAAATGCAGGTGTGTTAAAAAAACATCGGTAATATCATCTTTGGTAAAACCATATTTGGCTAAAGATCTATCAAGCGTATCATCGCCATGTAAATAGTAATGCCCGAAGAATTTTGCATCCTGTTTATCGCCCATGCCGTTATCGATCAATATCAAACGGCCTTCATCTTCGATCAATAAACAACGGAGTGCCCAGCTGCACATATTGTTTTCATCGGCGGGGTTCAGTTTGTTCCAGATGCTTTTGGGCACCACGCCAAACATAGCGCCGCCATCTAATTTAAAATAACCGGTATTGATGTTGTATAGCTTCATGATCGTTCGGCTTGCTGTTTCTTTAATGCAGAAAACAAAATTACTAATCCGATGATAAAAAATACCATCAACGCTAATACAGAGCCACGTTGCGACCCTGTTAACTCTGTAATATATCCAAAGCTGAACATACCGATCACAACTGCTACTTTTTCTGTTACATCATAAAAGCTGAAGAAAGAAGCCGTGTCTTTGGTTTCAGGCATTAGTTTACTGTAAGTGCTGCGACTTAATGCTTGTATACCACCCATTACAAAACCAACGCAGGCACCTAAAATATAAAACTGAACAATAGCATGCTTGGGTACAAAATATGCCGCAAAGCATATCAATATCCAAAAGAAAATAACAAACATGAGCGCTTTAAAATTACCAATGCGGCCCGATAGCCTGCTTATAAAAAATGCACCCGGAATGGCAACCAGCTGTATAAGTAAAATGGCAATGATCAAATTAACAACAGGAATTTCCAACTCGCTTTTTCCATACAGGGTGGCAGCAAGCATTACGGTTTGTACACCCATATTGTAAAAGAAAAACGCACCCAGGAACCTTTTAATAACAGGCATTTGCTTTAACTGGTTCCAGACTTTTCTCAACTCCTTGTAACCATTTGTAATAATATTGCCCGGTGCTGCAACATTGCCGGCTGCAATGGGTTTGGGCAATCTTGATAACGAAAAATATCCAAAGCCAAGCCACCAGATACCAACAGCCAAAAAGGAAACCCTGGAACCTTCACCTTCTGTTATACCAAACCAATCGCTTTTCATTACAAATACAAAACATATTACTTGTAGGATGACACTACCAACATAACCATAAGAAAACCCTTTCGCACTCACCCTGTCACGGTCTTCGGGGGCTGCAATTTCAGGCAGAAATGAATTGCTGAATACAAAACTGCTCCAGAAACAAATACAAGCAAGCATCATACAGGTTATACCAACCCATAAAGTTTGCAGGTCTTTAAAGAAAAACAATAAACTACAGGCAATGCTGCCAATAGTAAAAAAGAAAGCCATGAATTTCTTTTTGTTTCCTTTATAATCGGCAATGGAAGTAAGTAATGGAAGTATCAAAGCAACGATCAGCAACGCAAAGCCCAGGGCATAATTATATAAAGAGGTGTTTACAAACTCCCGGCCCATAAAATGAACATAAGAGACACCATCTGCAGTTCTTTCCGCCGTCATTGCTTCGTAATAGGCAGGAAAAATAGTAGAAGTAATTACAAGATTATATACTGAATTAGCCCAGTCGAACATGGCCCACCCATTGATGACTTTTTTTGATGCAGTTTGCATGGTCTTTATTTAAGGAAGAATGAAAATAGGAAATTATAGCTGTATTAGCTGCAAAAAACAACCCCCCGATCTAATCGGGGGGTACCGGGATCTTATTTGTAAGCAGTTAGTAATGCCATCTTTATTTCATAGGAGTCTAAAGGACTACGTTGAAATATTAGATGGGATTATGCCGACAGAGAACTGATTAACTATTCAGACATGTAATCGGCATAATGGCCTATTGTAAAGAATCAGAAACAGGCTTTGCAGATCCCAGGTTTTTAAAAGGTTCTAATTTATCATTGGTCAGTTGAATAGTAACTGGCGCTTTGTTAAAAACACTATCAGATATAAAAGTGCTGATCGCTAAAAATTTACTTTCGTATCCCGGCGTAAGCCTGGTTTCATCTACCACAAAATTCAGGCTGAATGAATCTTTGGTTTTTACCAGTTGCACGGTAGAGTTGATACTGTCCTCGAAATATTTCTTTTCTTTTAAATAGTCAGCCAGTTTTTTTGCCATTGCTTCATCAACGCCTTCGCCTTTATAATACACGTTGTGTTTGTTGTCTAATTTATACTCTTTACCATAACGCTGGTTGCAGGCGCTGGTGCCTGCCAAAATGATCACCATGGCCAGTAAGTATCCAAAGAATCTCATGCCGCTTCGTTTAAGTAATGCATAATTACTCAAACTTATTTGCAGCGCAGATACCCTGCATTGGGTATTTTAAGCCTTGATATAGCCGGTGTAGATGAGGATGAGTAACAAAATGCCAACAATTATCCGGTAATAGCCCCAGATCCTGAAACCATACTTTTTTAAAAAGCCAATAAAAAATTTGATGGCAAGTAAGGCTACGATAAATGCAACTACATTACCAATCGCCAGTTGTTTGATGTCGTTGGAGGTGAATCCTCCGTAATCCTGGTAATACTTAAGCACTTTATATACGGTGGCTGCCAGCATAGTTGGCACAGCCAGGAAGAAGGAAAACTCTGCTGCAGCATTGCGGGTTAATTTTTGCTGCATACCTCCAATGATGGATGCAGCACTGCGGCTTACACCAGGTACCATGGCAATGCATTGCCAAATGCCGATCATAATGGCTTTAAAAAAAGAAACATCTTCCTCTTTATCAACAGTAGGATTTTTAAAGACCTTATCTATGAAGAGTAAAATGATACCACCCACCAAAAGCGAAATGGCTACGGTTGTTGAGCTTTCAAGCAATGCATCTATCTTTTTAGAAAATAAAAAACCCAACACCAATGCCGGTACAACACCCACAGCAATTTTTGCATAGAATTGCCAGTTCTTATAATCTAAGAATTTTCTCCAGTATAGAACAACTACTGCTAAAATTGCACCCAGTTGTATGGCTACTGTAAACACCTTGCTGAAATCATCTTCGGTAATATTCAATATTTTCTCCGTGATGATCATGTGGCCGGTAGAAGAAACCGGCAGGAATTCTGTTAATCCCTCTACAATGCTGATGATGATATTTTGGGCAGTGGTCATATCAATTTGGAGATTTGGTAATTTGATGATTTGTAAATGAAAAACCGATTTGGAAATCTGAATCAATCTTCAAATTTTCAAATCGGCTAACCTGCCTGTCGGCAGACAGGTTTTCAAATTATTTGTTCTTAATTCGATTTTGATTTCTTCATGATCGCAAAGATCTCAATAATAAAACCTGCAATGATGAGCATGGGAGCAATGGTAATGCGTGTGGTGCTGTACACTTCTTTTGGATCAAAAACTTTGGGTTCGCTGCTTTTGCCACCGGCCATTAAAAAAAAGCCCAGTGCCAATACTGCCAGGCCGATCAGCATCCACATATAATTTCCTTTATCAAACAGTTGGTTGGAGGTTACAGAACCGGTAGTTTGTTTTTTTTGTTCGCTCATTGTAATTTATTTGAAGCCGCAAATTAATATAAATCATCCAATTTCATGCGCAGGTATTTAATTACCGAGCGATGGGTGCTTACCAGGGTGATACTGATGCCCAGGACGATAATTACCAAAAAGAGCAATATCATGCTGGTATTGTCGTGCAGTACTTTAAAACTGGGTGCCAGCGATTCTATCAGCATTACCGTAAACCAAACGGCAACAATGGCAATGCCCGAAGCGATCAAACCGTTTATAATGGCCCTGATATTGATGGGCCGGGCAATAAAGCCCCGGGTGGCCCCAACCATTTGCATGGTTTTAATTAAGAACCGGTTACTGTACATGGCCAGCCTGATAGTATTATCAATGGAAAAAACCACCAATACGGTGAGCACGATTGCCGCTACTAAGAATATATATGCAGCAGTTTTTACAAACTTGCTTACTTGTGTAATAGTTTCTGTTGGAAACTGGAATTCTTTGATCAGCCCCGGAAACTGGTTGAGCAGGTCGGCAGAAAGCGCATTCAGGCTGTCTTTTTGAACATAATCGGCTTTTATGTAAAAGTCAATGCTTTCCGGTAAAGGGTTTGCATCTAAGAATTTCTTCCAGGTGCTGTCATTGTCTTTGTTCCATTGTGCCATGGCCATATCCCTGGTAACATACTGCACATCTTTGGCATAAGGAATGGCACTGATATAAGTTGTAAGGCTGTCAATTTTTTTCTTTTGGGCATTGGGATTAAGCCAGGCATGCACCTGTATGTTTTCCTTTACATAATCGCCGGTTTTGCGAAGATTTAAAAAGAACCAGCCAACAATACCAAATAAGAACAACACCAGCGATACACCAATGATGGCGTATGCATAAGTTGGTTTACCACGTTTGCTGCTTGCTTTTCCGAATTGAGCCATATCCTGTTATTGTTTGGAGTTAGTACACTTTACTTTTCGAGTGGGGCAAAAATAAAGGATTTTACCTGCTTTGCCGTATTTTTGCCCTCTTCAAAACGACTGCCTGCCGTATTTATTTTTATGAATGGAAAGGATGTGCTGTGAATGGCAGGTAAATAACTTTTCTTTCACATTCAGCATATAGAAAAGGAGTGCAAACGTTTAAAGCGTTGAATAAAGTTATAAAGCACAAGAGTGCGACGCCAATGAAGATGAACAAAGAAATATTGCCGGGAACAAAATAAAAATTACGCCGAAGGCGGAACAAGATGGAATACAAGTTTAACGAGATCGAAAAGAAATGGCAGGACCACTGGAGAAAAGAAAATGCTTACAAGGTTTACAACGATTCTGCCAGGCCAAAGTATTATGTGCTGGATATGTTTCCGTACCCAAGCGGTGCCGGTTTGCATGTGGGGCATCCGCTGGGATATATAGCCAGCGATATTTACAGCCGTTACAAAAGATTAAAGGGCTTTAATGTTTTGCACCCGATGGGTTTTGATAGTTTTGGTTTACCGGCCGAGCAATATGCTTTGGAAACAGGCCAGCACCCTGCAACTACCACCGAAAAAAATATTGCTACGTTTAAAGCACAGCTGGATAAGATCGGATTTTGTTACGACTGGGACCGTGAAGTACGCACCAGCGATCCGCAATATTACAAATGGACGCAGTGGATATTCCTGCAACTCTTCAACAGTTATTTCTGCAACACACAAAAAAAAGCAAGGCCTATTGCCGACCTGATCAAAAAATACGAAACGAAGGGAAATAAGAATTTTACTGCAGAACAATGGAATGCTTTTTCTAAAAAAGAGCAGGAAGATATTTTGATGAACCGCCGCCTGGCATTTAGCAAATATGGCGAAGTGAACTGGTGCGAAGCCCTGGGAACCGTACTTGCCAATGATGAAGTGGTGAATGGTGTGAGCGAACGTGGCGGCCACCCGGTAGAAAAAAAGAAAATGCGCCAGTGGTATTTACGCATTACTGATTATGCAGATCGTTTGCTGGAAGGATTGGAGACCGTTGACTTCAGCGACAGCATGAAAGAAATGCAGCGCAACTGGATCGGGAAGAGCGAAGGAGCGGAAATGGATTTTGAGATCAAGACGACAGACGACAGACCGCAGACCACAAGTGGGCAACCGTCGTCCGTCGTCCATCGTCCGTCGTCCCTCCGGGTTTACACCACCAGGCCCGATACCATTTTTGGTGTTGACTTTATGGTAATTGCACCAGAGCATGAGTTGGTAAATGATATAACTGCTTCCGGACAAAAAGAGGAGATAGAAAAATACCTTGCTTATGTAAAAAGCCGCAGTGAAAGGGAACGCCTGGCCGAAGCAAAGACTATTACCGGTTGCTTTACGGGTGCTTATGCTATCAATCCTTTTGATGGCAGGGAGATCCCTATCTGGATCGCTGAGTATGTGTTGGCGGGTTATGGCACCGGCGCTATCATGGCTGTGCCTTGCGGCGACCAAAGAGATTTTGCTTTTGCAAAACATTTTGATATTCCCATTACCAATATTATTGGCAGCTATTTTAATGGTGAAGAAGCCAACCCAACCAAAGATGCAACTTTAGAGAACAGCGGTTTTTTAAATGGCCTGCTGATGAAAGATGCCATTGGCGTTGCTGTAAATAAAATTGAAGAACTGGGCATTGGCAAACGCAAAGTGAATTACCGCATGCGTGATGCAGGTTTCAGCAGGCAGCGTTATTGGGGTGAGCCTTTCCCGATCATCTGGAGCGATGGCGTTGCCATTCCTTTGGATGCAGAAGAACTGCCTTTGGAATTACCACATGTGGATACTTATGGTCCCGGGCCAGAAGGAGAAGGGCCGCTGGCGAATATAAAAGAATGGGCCTCATCCCCATCCCTTCTCCACGGGGTGGAGAAGGGTGACGGGAAGAACGTTGAGAAGAACGAAGCGTATGAAGCGAAGGGTGCAGCATTGGTTCCAAAATATAAAACAGGAACACCGTTGCAGTATGAGTTTGCAAAGCAAATGCGAAAGGAATATACCGAAGCAGAGGATGTTTTGTGGCAGTTGCTTCGGAATAATCAACTTGATGTAAAATTCAGGCGGCAACATCCGGTAGAAACATACATTGCCGATTTTGTTTGCTTACAATGTGCATTAATTGTAGAGGTAGACGGCGGATATCATGAAACAGAAGACCAAAAAATCTATGACGAAGAACGCACCAGGCTTTTAACTGAAATTAGGTTTACCATTATACGTTTTACCAACGATGAGGTTTTGCAAAATACAGAAGCCGTGCTTGCAAAAATTAAAGAAAAACTTGCAGGATCAGGAAGTCACACTAACAAAGAAGTCGTAGAGGCCACTGAACTTAGTCACCCCTCGCCACAAAGTGGAGAGGGGCAGGGGGTGAGGGAAACCTCCACCATGCCCGGCTATGCCGGCAGCAGCTGGTATTTCCTTCGCTACATGGACCCCAACAACAACGAAACTTTTTGCGACCGCAAAGCCAGTGATTACTGGAACCAGGTTGACCTGTACATTGGCGGTACCGAACATGCCGTTGGGCATTTATTGTACAGCCGCATGTGGACCAAAGTTTTATTTGACCTGGGATTGATCGGTTATGATGAGCCGTTTAAGAAGCTTCTTAACCAGGGGATGATACAGGGGAGTAGTAGGTTTGTTTATAGAGTAAATTCAGTAGCGACATTTTCAGATAGTTTTAATGATTTTAAAACTACTAGCATTGCTCCGCCTGTTTTTATTTCTTATAATAAATTTAAGGAATTCGAAAAATTAGATTTTTTTAAACAACGTTTGTTTTTAGAAACACATTTACCAAAATGGGCAGGAATTATTGAGTTAGCAAATGTTTCTATATTAGGGCATTCATTTTTTCACGTGGATGTGAATATTGTGGATGGAATAGAATTAAATATCGAAGAATTTAGAAAATGGAAAAAAGGAGAATTTGCTAAAGCCGAATTTATTTTAGAAGATGGTAAATACATCTGCGGAGTTGAAGTCGAAAAAATGTCCAAATCAAAATACAACACAGTCAATCCCGATGAGTTGTGTGAAAAATACGGCGCCGATACCTTCCGCATGTATGAAATGTTCCTCGGCCCGGTAGAAGCCAGCAAACCCTGGGATACCAAGGGCATTGAAGGCGTACATCGTTTTTTAAGAAAGTTGTGGCGTTTGTTTAATGATGATATAAAGGGCCCGATCTGGACTACTTCAACCACAAGTGCAGGAGTTGATGAAAAGAATTCAAAACCGAATGCTCTGGCACCCTCTCCCTCGGAGAGGGCGGGGGGTGAGGTCGCAACTGATGCCGAATTAAAAGTTCTCCATCGCACCATTAAAAAAATTGAAGAAGATACTGAACGTTTTAGTTTCAATACAGCCGTAAGTACATTTATGATCTGCGTAAATGAACTGGCAGATATGAAATGCCATAAAAAAGAAGTGCTTGAAAAACTGCTCATCTTACTTACGCCATACGCACCGCATATTGCAGAAGAATTGTGGAGCCAGTTGGGTAACGAAGGTTCGGTGTTGGATGCAACCTATCCAAAATTCAACGCAGCTTTATTGGTTGAGAGTACAAAAGAATATCCAGTTTCCATCAATGGTAAATTGCGTACCAATATGGAGCTGGCTTTAGATCTTGATCAAACAGCTGTTGAAGCATTGGTGCTGCAAAACGAGATCGTACAAAAATGGCTGGAAGGCAAAGCGCCCAAGAAGATCATCTTTGTAAAGAATAAGATGATCAATGTGGTGATATAAAATAAATCGATCTTCTTCATTCGAACTTGAATTGCCCTGCCCTTTAGGGCAGGGATAAAAAATTACTCCCAGATTCCGGGCTTTAGCCCAACATCTCAATTTGGGCTAAAGCCCGAAACAGTTATTCATCTCATTCCCCCTGAAGGGTGGGCAACTGAAAATATTATAGCCTGTTTGCAAATAACTGATTTTGTATAGCAGGAAACCCCAAAGATGGGGTCTATAACCCCAAAGATGCGGTCTATAACCGCAAAGATGGGGGTTTGGTTCTATAATAGCTGTCCCCTCCGACAACGATTTCAGACCGCCAATAACATTCAATACATTCATTTAACGCCTTCCTGAAAAAAAGTTTTACTTTCCTGTCCGGATGCAGAATGTTCGTTCGTCATTATAAAAACATTCTAAAACACTTAAAACAAAAAATTATGGAAAAGTTCATGCTTATTTTCGAAGGAAAAAAATCTGGCCAGCAACCTTCCGCAGAGCAAATGCAGGAGATCATGGGTAAATGGATGGCCTGGATCGACAAACTGGCCAAGGCCGGTAAATACGATAGCGGCGAACCGCTGCAGGCAACCGGAAAAATTATTTCGGGCCCGAACAAAACTGTTACTGATGCAGCTTTTGCAGAAGGCAAAGAAATTATTGGTGGCTACTTTATTGTAAATGCTGCTGATTATGATGAAGCAGTTGCACTTTGCGCCGATTATCCTGATTATGAAAATGGTGGAACGGTGATCGTGAGGCAGATACAGAAAATGGATATGCCTGCTTAAACTTACACTTTCAAAACTTCCAGTTCCCCTCTCCTCCAGGAGAGGGGATTGGGGGTGAGGTTAATTTGGACAATTCTTCTCAAATAGAACAAACAGTTGAGCATCTCTTTCGCCAGGAATGGGGAAAGCTGGTGGCTGTACTTACCAAACTGTTTGGCCCTCAAAACCTGCAACTGGCCGAAGATGTAGTGCAGGATACCTTGCTGAAAGCATTTCACACCTGGAAGATAAACGGCCTCCCACAAAACCCATCGGCATGGCTGTTTACTGTTGCCCGTAACAAAGCAATTGATGTGTTGCGGCAGCAAAAAAGAAAGGACGCTTTCTCAAAAGACATGGCGCCCTTGCTGCAATCGGAGTATACATTGGTGCCCACGGTACAGGATACGATCAATACCAATACCATTGATGATGACCAGTTGCGGATGATGTTTGTCTGCTGCCATCCTTCTCTTTCAACCGAGGCACAGGTATCACTTATTTTAAGAACACTCTGCGGTTTTAGTGTAACAGAAATTGCCAAAGCATTTGTAACCGGTTACGATACCATCGAAAAAAGATTAACCAGGGCAAGGCAAAGTTTTCGTGATAACAATGTGCAGTTTGAACTGCCGCCTGCGGCAGAACTTGATAACCGCCTGGAGAATGTTTTACTCGCCATTTATTTGTTATTCAATGAGGGTTATAATTCCACGCAGCACGAAGACCTGGTACGCAAAGACCTGATGAACGAAGCCATGCATTTATGCCAGCTCATCCTGCGCAGCAGCTTTATTAACCCTGGTAATGTACATGCTTTGTTGTCGCTCATTTGTTTTACTGCATCCCGCAATGAATCGAGGCTTGATGCAAATGGTGATATTTTGATCCTGAAAAAACAAGACAGGACAAAATGGAACCGGGAATTAATTAAAAAAGGAATTCATCACCTGGAAACTTCTGCCGAAGGTGAATCGGTAAGTAAATACCAGCTGGAAGCCGGCATTGCCTATGAACACGCCAGAGCAGTAACTTACGAACAAACCAACTGGCATAATATCCTGCGCTGTTATGACCTGATGTGTAAATTTTATCCTTCCCCGGTGGTTGAGCTGAACCGGGCCATTGTTATCAGTGAGATCAGCGGGCCTGCCGAAGCCATTAAAGCCATTGAAGCGATCACGAATCTTTCTTCTTTAAAAAAATATTACCTGTTGCCGGCTACACTCGGAGAACTGTATGGACAATTAAAGCAAACCGATATTGCGAATAAATATTTTGCAGAAGCCATGGAACTTACAAGATCAGCTGTTGAAAAAAAACTGCTGCAGCAAAAAATGAATGGGTGAAAAGCTGAAATTTTAACTGTGGTCGGTGGGACACCGACCACGGCGAGCCGCCCCGGCTGGTGTCTCACCAACCGGAATAAAAAATGAATGGGTGAGAACAGATGTTTTTTAATACCAGCTTCAGTTTTTCATAGCATCACCGTTGTGAACTTGTTCTGTTATCAAATTTATTTCCAGTGGAAATGAATTTGATAATCAATCCTTTCATCGGCATACCAATGGGCAGCATTTTCACTCAACTTTATAAAAGTTCCTTAAAAATATGAGATCTAAGCCCTCTCGTTTTGGAGAGGGGGTTGGGGGTGAGGTGAAAATCCTATCTTAGCATCATGTTAACCGAACTTGAAAATGCACTGATAAAGAACCGGGCCGATTTTCACCCGGTGATAAAATTTGACCCTGCAAAAGAAAAATTATTTCAATTTGATTTTACAGATAACAATAAAATTTTAGGCGCTTCAGAAATTGCCGACACAAATCTCTTTATAGAGTATGTTAACCGTACTTTAAAATCCAATGATGCCAATTATGGTATTGGTGGCTATAAGGAGAACCGTAAACTTTACCGCAGAAGTGAATTGTTTGCAGGCGAAGAATGTCGCTCACTGCATTTGGGAGTAGACATTTGGGGGCCTGCCGGAACACCTGTTTACGCAGCATTGGGAGGCATGGTACACAGTTTTGCCTACAACGATAACTTTGGTGATTATGGTGCAACTATCATTTTACTGCATCAATTGGAGACGATCGCTTTTCACACATTGTACGGCCATTTAAGCCTGGCAGATATTTCAAAAATAAAAGAAGGAGACTATATTACCCGTGGACAGGTCATCGGCCATTTTGGCGAACCATCAGAAAACGGGAACTGGCCACCACACCTGCATTTCCAGATCATTCATAATTTGTATTTAAGAGAAGGAGATTATCCCGGGGTTTGTACAATAGCTGAAGCAGAGTCATATATCGGTAATTGCCCGGACGCAGACCTGATCTTAAATATGATGAAATATGTGCAATAGCCGGCATAGACCAGCACTTTACCCTGTTAAAATTGGCTGAATAACGGGTTAAAAGCCTAAAAACAGTACCTTTACCGCTGGAAAATTTTAAAATGGAAATTAAAGCCGGCATTTTACTAAAGGATATCGATAACCCTGATGACCTTAAAAAATTAAGCAGAGAACAATTACACCAGGTTTGTAATGAGCTGCGTCAGTATATTATTGACGTGGTTAGTGTTTACGGCGGGCATTTTGGTGCCAGCCTGGGCGTGGTGGAATTGAGTGTTGCCCTGCATTATGTTTTCAATACCCCTTACGATCAGTTGGTATGGGACGTTGGCCACCAGGCTTACGGGCATAAAATTCTAACCGGCCGCAGGGATAATTTTCCAACCAACAGAAAATACAACGGGCTTAGCGGTTTCCCCAAGCGCAGCGAAAGTGAGTATGATACTTTTGGCGTAGGCCACTCTTCAACTTCTATATCTGCAGCCCTTGGCATGGCCATGGCATCGCATTATAAGGGAGAAACAGACAGGCAACATGTTGCTATTATTGGCGATGGCGCCATGACAGCCGGACTTGCTTTTGAAGCCATGAATCATGCAGGTATTGAGAAAAGCAATGTGCTTATCATCCTGAATGATAACTGTATGAGCATCGACCCCAATGTGGGCGCTTTAAAAGAATATTTAACTGATATCACCACTTCTCATACGTACAACGACCTGAGGGATAATGTGTGGAAGGCACTGGGCAAACTTCCTGTAGGCAAATCATTCAGCAGGAGCATGGCAAGCAAGCTGGAAGCCAGTTTAAAAGGAATGGTGAGCCAGAGCAGTAATTTATTTGAAGCATTAAAGCTTCGCTATTTTGGCCCGATCGATGGCCATAACATTACCAAGCTGGTTGATACCTTACAGGATCTTAAAGATATTCCCGGTCCCAAAATACTGCACATAAAAACTGTAAAAGGTAAAGGATACGACCTGGCTGAGCAGGATCAAACCAAGTGGCATGCGCCCGGGCTGTTTGATAAAGTGACCGGTGAGATCCAAAAGAAAAAATTCGATATACCGCAGCCCCCCAAATACCAGGATGTTTTCGGGCATACTATTATTGAGCTGGCTGAAAAGAATAAAAAGATATTCGGTATTACGCCTGCAATGCCGAGCGGCTCTTCATTAAAATTCATGATGGAGAAAATGCCTGACCGTGCATTTGATGTAGGTATTTGCGAACAACATGCTGTTACAGTAAGTGCCGGTATGGCAACCCAGGGCATGAAAGTGTTCTGCAATATCTATTCTTCATTTATGCAGCGGGCCTATGATATGGTGATACATGATGTAGCCATTCAAAAATTACCTGTAATATTTTGTTTAGACCGTGCCGGGCTTGTAGGAGAAGATGGCCCAACACACCATGGTTGCTATGATATCGCCTACATGCGTTGCATACCCAACATGATCGTAAGCGCACCCATGAATGAGTCTGAATTACGTAACCTGATGTACACAGCTCAACTTGATTCTAATACATTACCTTTTGTGATCCGTTATCCAAGAGGAGAGGGGGTAATGCCTGAGTGGAAAACAGAGATGCAGGAAATAAAGATTGGTAGCGGCAGAAAATTGAAAGATGGAAAAGACATTGCGATATTGACATTCGGGCATGTGGGAAATTTCGCTGCATCAGCCATACGTGATGTAAAGGCCGAAGGATTAAACCCGGCGCATTACGATATGCGTTTTGTAAAACCGCTTGATGAGGAAATGCTGCACGAGGTTTTCAGCACCTACAATAAAGTAATTACCATTGAAGATGGAACCGTTCTTGGTGGCTTTGGGTCGGCTGTGTTGGAATTCATGAATGCACATGGTTATAAAGCCGATGTAAAGATCATGGGTATTCCGGACAGGCTGGTTGAGCACGGCAGCCCCAAACAATTGTACGATGAAATCGGTATCGATGCCAATGGAATTGTGAATGTGTTGAGGGAAATGAGCACCATTACTGTTGCACAGCTTATCAGGTAAATGAGCAGTTACTTAAAAAATTTATACATAAAAGCAGTCATGATTTTCATGGCTGCTTTTTTATTTTCCTGTAATCAGAAAAATGAGAAAAAGCAAGATACTGACAGTTTGCCATCATTGGCAAAACCAAAAATTGAAGCCAGGTTAGTTGGATCAGTCCGTACCTGGAAATCCTACGCAAACATTCAATTTATGGAGGATGAGAAAGAAATAGATGCATATTTGGAAGAGCAAAGATCAGGCGATCCCCAGCTGGAAATTCCATTCGATTCTATTAGTAAGTTTTTAATTACACAATTTGAAAAACAGGGATTCATTAAAAATGGAAGGTTCCTGCTTCAAAAGTTTAAGAAGCAAACAGCTGAAAAAACTATTTATGTAGATAGCTCTGGTAAAAAGATCAGTTTAAGTTTTTTTCGTAGTCTGGCAACTGAGCATTTTCATTTCAAACTTTTATTTGCAAAAGATTCAATCGAAGTTGATACAAGAGCAACAACACTGCAAGACCTTGATTATGCATTTTTAGATATCATCCCTGGTGATAGTAAAGAACTCGTTTTCTTAGATGATTATTATTTTATGAACGGAGACCATTTTGATTTTAAAGTTTACGAGATCACCATCCATTAAAATCTTTCCTGCACTTTTAATTTTTTTTAACAGGGCATCTTATAATTTTATGGAATGAGGTTCGTTTCGAATCTATGCCCAATAAAATTTTCATGAAAATTGCCCGCAGAACCCTTGTACTAACCGCCGGTTTGTTTTTAACCGCTTCAGCTTTTGGATATTATTTCTGGTACAAACCAAAACACAAGAGCCCATCAAAAACTCATACACTTGTTTCTACTCCAAATGAGGCAGCAGACAAAAAAGAAGCCTTACTTCGCCTCAATAAAAAAGCCTCAGAGGCAAAAGATTATATTGCTGATCATGGTTTTGATGACAGGTATTGTTTTTTAATGGACATGCGGATGCCATCGGGTAAAAACCGCTTTTTTGTTTATGACCTTGAAGAAGGTTCTGTGGAGATTGCAGGACTCGTTGCACATGGCAGCGGCAACAGCTATTCCGCCACACCGGTCTTTTCAAATACACCAAACAGCAATTGTACTTCTTTGGGGAGATATAAGATCGGCAAATCGTACCAGGGCCAATTTGGCCTGGCTTATAAATTATATGGCCTGGACAAAACCAACAGCAAAGCCTTTGACCGGTTTGTTGTACTCCATGCACATGAGTGTATACCCAACGACGAAGTGGCACCGGCAACTATTTGCAAAAGCTGGGGATGCCCAACTGTTTCACCGGCATTTTTAAAAAAACTAAAGTCCTATATCGACACATCTTCAAAACCTGTTTTGCTTTGGATTTATTATTAAATTAATGACGAATTAACAACATCGTAAAATTTATTTCTTTAATTTTAACTAAAGATGTACGCAATTTTTTTTTAATGCTTCCGTTATTGATTCATGCTTTATAAAAACTTATTAAATATTGTTAGAAGAACCATTGTGATTGCAATGGGTTTACTTTTAACTATATCCCTGTTTGGTTTTTTTAATGGAGTTACAGAAGGCCGTATTTTTCATAAGCCGGTTACTAATAGCGATAAGAGAATAATTAGTAACACCGAAGTAATGAACCGAATGAAGGAAAAAGCTTCATTCGCAAAAGACTTTGTGGACCAGCATGGTTTTGATGTAAGCTATTGTTTTTTGGTAGATATGCGTTTGCCATCCGGTAAGAACCGTTTTTTTGTTTACAACCTTTTAAAAGATTCACTGGAAGCAGCGGGCCTGGTGACACATGGTAAAGGATCGGAAAACCAAACAGGCGACCTGGTTTTTTCAAATACACCAAACAGTAACTGCACATCTTTAGGTAAGTATAAGATCGGTAATTCTTACAATGGTAACTTCGGGCTTTCTTATAAATTAGTAGGATTAGATAAAACAAACAGCAGGGCCTTAGACCGTGCTGTTGTATTGCATTCATACCTGGGTGTACCAAGCACCGAAGTTTATCCCGCCTCCATTTGTGTAAGCGAAGGCTGCCCTGCTGTTTCTGCTTCTTTCTTTACTCAACTGAAAGGGTATATGGATGAATCGCAGGAGCCTATCCTGTTATGGATCTATTATTAAGATCAGTTCATCGGTATTTCTATCGCCAATAATTCAGCATCTTCAGAAGCCTTTACAGAAAAACTTTCCGTTTCAGAAATTCCCAACCCATCTCTTTTGTTTAATTGTTGCCCGTCAACTTCAACTGAGCCATTAATTACAACTAGAAAAACCCCGTTACCTTTAAAAGCATTGGTATAATTTATTTCATTACCAGCCTGCAGGTTGGTTAACGAAAACCTGGCATCCTGGTTTATCCATAACGCAGCATCTGCATCAATAGGCGAAACAACGGTTTGCCATTTGTTGGCTCTTTCTGTTACATCAAAGGTTTTTTGATCGTACCGTGGTTTGATATTTCTTTCTTTAGGAAATACCCATACCTGGAAAAGTGTTACCGCCTCTGTTTCCGAAGCATTGGCTTCAGAATGTTGTACCCCACTTCCGGCACTCATGATCTGTATATCGCCTGCCTGGATAATGCCTTCGCCACCGGTACTGTCCTTATGTTTAAGGGCACCTGTAAATGGGATGGTCACAATTTCCATATTATCATGTGGGTGTTTTGCAAAAGCGCCCCCACCACCAATAAAATCATCATTCAATACCCGTAACAAACCAAAATGCACTTTTGCCGGGTCGTGGTACTGTGCAAAGCTGAAATAGTAATTGGGTTTTAACCAACCATAATCGGCGGTTCCCCTGTCTGTGGCCTTAAATAATAATGTTTTCATGATCGTTGTTTTTAAATTCAATGTTTAAACATCAAATATAATGCCGGTTTATTTAACTGACAGTTTGGCTATCAAAAAAATCCCCCGAAAGTTCGGGGGAAATAAGATCAGTTAAGTAATGAAGTATCTTCTTCGCCGGGTAACAGGCTTTGAACATCTTCCTCCCTGCTTTCATTCCATTCCACAATAAAATTATTGCGGCCTTCCCCGGTAAGTAAGCTCATGTAACGCAATTGCACCAATTCAAGTAAGGAAAGAAAAAGGAATATGGCATGAATACGGTCTTCACAGATCTCAAAGATCTTTTCAAACGAAACCGTTTTATCGGTTTTGCAAACATTGAGCATATACTCCCTGCTTTCTTCCATGGTGTAATTATATCGCACCACGGTATGCACAGGTTTAAAATTGCGTTCCTGCAGTTTCAGGATAACTTTTTCAAAAGCCTTCATCAGCTTGAAAAGAGTTACAGCCTGTATCTCTGTGCCTTCACCGGCTTCTTCTCCAATTTGTGAGATTTCTCTTTGCAGGTTACCACGCTTCATCATGAACATTCTCGTAGCTTCCATCTCGGCCATTTTTGCAGCGGCTTCCTTAAACCTTTTGTATTCCAGGATCTTGTTTATCAACTCCTGTCTTGGATCGATCTCGTTGCCCTCGGCATCGATCTCTTTACGTGGCAAAAGCATTTTTGCCTTGATACGCATCAGCGTACTGATGAACAGGATGAATTCGCTGCTTAACTCAATATTTAGCTTTTCGCCGGTATGTATAAAGTCAAGAAAGTCGTTGATTATTTTTGTGATGGGAATATTGTAAATATCCAGTTCATCACGTTCTATAAAAAACAAAAGCAGGTCGAAAGGGCCTTCAAACTGGTCTAACTTGATCTGGTACGATGTCTTATTCACTTATATAAATATTGTCTGTAAAATGTGCTTTTTAAAAGCAGTGGCAAATGTATTGATAAGTTGAGAGCTTTATGACAAAAAATGCCTGTCAATAAGAAATGTGGAAAACCTTCAGGTAATTCAAAAATCAAGTCTATTATTTACTGAATTTATAAGCAAAGCCAATACCCATTAGCTGCAACCATTGTGGTGCAGGCCCTTTTGCCGGGTTCACATTTTTGGTATCATCATCATAGATCATGTCAAGGGTTAAGGAGAAATTAATATACTTTGTGATCTTTGCAGTTAATGCATTGGTCCAGTATATATCTATATTCTGCGGCTTTTGTTTGTAGTTTGAAAACAGGTCCAGTCTTGTTTTGTAAACAAAGTTTGCGCCCAGCTTTGCAGTATAATTTGCAGATAGGAACGCACCCAATTCATTCTTTGAATTTTTTCCGGGAAGCACACCAAAAAGCGGCGCAAGTGAATCATTAGTTACAATTACCCAACGTTCAGTCAAGGGTGAGATGAACAATGAAAAATGATCATTTGGTTTATAATCTGCACCCAGCGATAGCAAAACATAGGCAGGAGAGAATATGTTTGAGATCAGTTTAGAAGTATCTGCACCTGCTGCTGTTTTAGAATAAGCAAATCCTTTAGCAAATTGGGTACGCAAATTGAATAATGCGGCCACATTCCATTTTCGTGCAATAGCATAGCCATATTTGGAAAGCAAGTCAATTCTATCGCTTGCTTTGCGTGAACCAAGGCTTGTGGTGTTTACAATACCATAGGCAAGGTCGAGGTTATTATCCCAGGAGTGTTTATCTTTTTTATAGAAAGCAAAAACATTTAAATATGCATTTAAAGAAAACGAGAATTTATCACCTCCGGCCGACCAGTTGCTTTGTGAGCCCTGGTTGATATTCAAATTGAAAAGGCCGCCCAGTTTCCATGTTTTGCTGGCAGTATCCTTCGGATCTTTGGCTACAGATTTTGCAGCTTCATTTTTCAGGTCTTTTACAGTAGGGTCCTGTGCTTTTAATGAAACGCTTAATGTGAATACTGCAATAAGCAGAAGTATCTTTTTCATATAATTTTATTAGTTAGAACAAAAATGCAGTCATATAGACTGCATTTTTCTTAAAATAGTTGTAGAAAAAATTTATTTTTTTAGCGAATCCCTTATTTCCATCAGTAATGCATCTGTTGAAGACGGTCCTGCAGGCGGTGCTTCTTCCTGCTTTTTCTTCATCCTGTTTATGCCTTTAATAACAAGAAACATAACAAAGGCCACAATTATAAAGTTAATGATGGACGTTAAAAAATCCCCCCATTTAATGGCTACAGCTTCAGTGACGACTTTACCCGTGGCATCATAAACAGCAGCTTTAAGTTCATACATGTTTTTACTAAGATCAGCCCCACCTATCATGCCGATTAACGGAGAAACAATGCCATCGGTAAATGAAGAAACCACTTTTCCGAATGCACCGCCCATTACAAATGCAACGGCAATGTCAACCAGGCTGCCTTTCATGGCAAACTCTTTAAATTCTTTGATAAATCCCATGTGTTTAGTTTTAGGTGTTAAATGAAGTATTAGGTGTGAGGGTATAATAAAAGTAATGGATTAGGCTTATAAATGCAAATGAGCATCCATAATTGTTATCAACAGAACAGTATAACCAGATTATTTTTATTAGTACAAAAGCAGCAACTTTGCGCCAAATAAAAAAATTGGGTAAAGGTTTTTTAAACTGGTTCATATTCATTCTACTCTCTATCATCTGGGGTAGCAGTTTTATCATGATGAAGGAAGGATTGCTGCATCTGTCAGCATTCCAGGTTGCTTCACTAAGAATCATTTTTTCAGGTATTGTATTACTACCGGCTGCTTTAAAGCATTTTAAAAATATTCCGAGAGATAAAATACTGATCATTTTTATGTCGGGTGTTTTAGGAAGCCTGCTACCAGCTTATTTGTTTTGCGTAGCAGAATTAGGAATTGACGGCGCACTTGCAGGTACATTGAATTCACTCACGCCCATCTTTGTTATTATAACCGGTGCTTTATTTTTCAGCTTAAAAACTTCAGCCAATAAAATATTCGGTATCTGCATTGCATTTACCGGCAGTATACTTTTACTGCTTAGTAAGGGCAATATGCAGGAAAGCCAGAACCTGGTATATGTGTCTTACGTGGTTTTGGCAACTATCTTTTATGGGTTTAATGTAAATATGGTACATAAGCATCTGCATGATATCGGCTCCATACAAATTGCGGCAGTTGCACTTACACTAAATGCAATTCCGGCTTTAATCGTACTTTATTTTACCGGCTATTTTAGTTTGCCATTGAGCGATTCAGGAATCTTATACTCAACCGGACATGCGGCTTTGCTGGGTATTATGGGAACGGCAGTAGCTTCTATACTTTTTTATGTATTGATAAAACGGGCAGGAGCGGTTTTCTCATCCATGGTAACTTACGGCATACCGATCATTGCAAATTTCTGGGGCATCATTTATGGTGAGGAAGTTGGCTGGAAACAGTTCGGTTGCCTGGCTTTGATCCTGGCTGGTGTTTATCTCGCTAACCGAAAAGTTAATCCCGCTGGTTAATCAACTTCAGCGAAGCTGATATTCTTTTCACGCAGAAAATCTTTTATCCTGTCAACATGTACGCAAATACCTACGTGTAAAAACGGGTTGTTGGATATCTTGTTCTTCTTTCCATTGCTGATGATCTCAAAATCTTTCATGTCAAAACCCAAGTGCAGGTGATTGGTGGCAAACTGCATTCCGTATATTTTTCCATCAGTATCAAACAATGGTCCGCCGCTTTGTCCACGCAAGCCCGGAGTACTCATTTCGATACCGGTTATGCCACTGTTTGGTTCTGTTGCAACAAAACGTGTAACAATACCATCAATAGGAAAGGAAGGAGAATTAGGATTACCGGTGTTGGTCCATTCAATATCATCCGTATCGGGATTGTGTTTGAAATTATTAAACTCGGGAAAAGGGAAGCCAATACGGCCCAAAGATCTACCCTGTTTTATTGTACTGCTGTCTTTTAAGAATTCAGCGTGTCCATTGTAAAACGTTTTATTAAAGCCTTTAAATTCCAAAATAGCCAGGTCAAGCGTAGGATGTGCATGACAGGTAATTTCGTCGATCTTATCAAAGCAATTCAAAAAATTATTCTTTAACTGAACCGTGGTCTCAGGCAGGTATTTATATTTCATCTGCAGGCCCTGAATATTCCTTTTATATTTTCCATCATTGGGGATACGGTCTCTCTCTGCTTTATATTGTTGATAGTGCTGATTTATATTATCAGCTGTAGGGATCAGGTCCATCACATGCTTGCAGGTAATGGCAACACCACTATCATTCACAAAAAAGAAAGTGGAACTGCCGGGTAATATCAAACCTCCATAAGTCCTGGAAATGGTATGCATGGGCCTTGTAAACTGTACGACTTTTTCTATTGCCTGTTGAAACATGATAAAGCAGTTATTGATGAGTTAAGCTAAGGTCAAAAGGGGTGCCGGGAATTAATTAATAGTGGAAGTAGCAGATTTGTTTGATAAAATGTCAGGTAGGACCTGCTTTATTCTGCCATAGCTGCTAAGCCAGGCTTGATCTCTTCTTCTTTATAGTCAGTTGCCTGATCCTGTTTTAGCTCCAACCGCATTTGCCTCGCTGTTTTGGTACTGCCATCAGGGCTCCAGCCGGGAGGCATAAAAATATACTTAAGCCTGGTGGCTAAAGATGTTTTCTTTTTTACATCACGGACTATGCCTTGCCATTCATGAAAAATTATTTTTAAAGGGTTGGCAGCATTTTCAACTGGCTTTGTAAGCCCGTATTTTACCGGCTCTTCTTCCATCTCTTTTTGAAAACTGCCAAACATTTTATCCCAGATGATAAGGCACATGCCCATATTCTTATCGAGGTAAATAACATTGCTGGCGTGGTGTACACGGTGATGGCTGGGACTTACAAAAACTGCTTCGAACCAGGCAGGCATTTTATTGATGAATTGCGTATGCACCAATATGCCATAGGTTTGAGTGGCTGAATACATGAATACAATATCTAGTGGTGTAAAACCCAGCAATGCAATCGGCGCTAAATAGATGAACCGGTAAACTGGTTGAAAAAACGATGAGCGGAAACCCGTGGAAAGATTGAATTCTTCGGATGAATGATGCGTAACATGCACAGCCCAAAATAAACGGCAATAATGATCAATACGGTGCTCAAAATAAAAAGCAAGATCAACCAGTATGAATAGCATAAACCAATAGAGATAAACATTGGTAAAGCTGAGAAAATGGTATTGGTAGGCCCAGGCCATTATGCTGATATAAAACAACCAACGCAACAATCCATCCAGCGACGCATTTAGTATAGTGAGGTAAACATTCTGAACAGTATCTTTTACAGAATAATATTTTTTCTGTTTCCAATTACTGAAAAAGATCTCGGCCCCGATTAAGAAAGTATAAAAGGGGATAGAAAGTAATAAAAACCAGGATTCTCTTGCTGATGGCATTGCTAAAACAATGGTGCGTTAAACAAAGTTAAACCGCCATGATCTCTTTTTCTTTTGCTTCCAGGTGCTTTTCTACAAGTACGATATATTTATCTGTCAGGTCCTGTGCTTCTTTCTCGGCATCCTTGCTAATATCTTCACTTAGTCCGTCCTTTTGTAATTTTTTTATCGCTTCAATACCATCACGGCGTATGTTCCTGATGGCAACTTTTGCATGTTCGCCTTCTGCATTACACCTTTTCACCAGTTCTTTTCTTCTTTCCTCAGTTAATGGAGGTAAAAATAAGCGGATGATATTACCGTCGTTCTGTGGGTTAATTCCAATATTGGCCATGGTTATAGCCCTTTCAATGGGCTGCAGCATATTTTTTTCCCAGGGCTGCACAGATATAGTACGGGCATCCAAAACAGAAATATTGGCGATCTGGTTAATGGCTGTTGGATTGCCATAATAATCTGCCACAATACCATCCAACATAGTAGGATTTGCTTTCCCGGCACGTATTTTAACCAACTCTGCCTCCAAATGATTTAATGCTTTCTGCATAGATCCACCGGTATCACTAATAATTGTTTCTACTTCTGCTGACATAATCTTAAAATATTGATTGGCTGCAAAGCTATAAAAAAAGGCGGTTATATTCAGTTTAGCTTTAAACGAATATATTTAAAAAAGTTAAATTTTATTGTAAACGGTTAAGAAGAGAAACTGCAGGATCAATCTGCTTCCGCGGTTTCGCCGGCAAGCTGAAATATCTTATGCGATTTGATGATCTCTGTCTTTTCAACCTTACGTGCAAATACATTTTTGTTTTTAGGCCGGCTGTAATAAATAATGCCGATAAAAATGAAAGCCGATAAAAGCAATATGCCCAGTACAGTGGTTGTACCCATGCTACGCATAAAATATGCCATGGCAATAAAAGTGATATTTACCAACACACAGGTAATGGTTACCATGCGGTGACTTAAACCAAGGTCGAGCAAAAAGTGATGAACGTGTGTCCTGTCTGGACTGAAAGGTGAACGGCGTTGCATGATCCTTAAACCAAAAACACGCAGTGTATCAAAAAGCGGGATCATTAAAATAGCAAAACCAATTGCAGGCGCAGCTTCAATTGGAAAATTAGAAGCAGGGTTGCCAGCGGTATTGATGAACTTTATTACCAGTATTGAATTTACCAATCCCAATAAAAGTGAACCGGTATCGCCCATAAAAATTTTGGCAGGAGAGAAATTATAAATTAAAAAACCAATAATGCTACCAGCGAGTGCAAAAGCCATAACAGCATAGGTTAACTGGCCTGCATAGAAAAAGTAAGTTCCAAAAACCAGCGTGGTAAGTAAGCCAAGACTTCCTGCCAAACCATCAACACCATCTATCAGGTTGAATGAATTGGTGATAACGATGATGGTGAAAAGCGAAATAATTACACCGGTAATATGAGGGATCTCATAAATGCCTAAAAAGCCATGAAAACTGGTGATCTGTATACCGCCAAATTTGATAATGATGCCTGCCGCAATTAACTGTCCGATGAATTTTTTGCTGGCTGATAAAACCAGGATATCATCTTTAATACCGAGGAAAAAAATAACCGTGGTGGCTGCGGCATAATATTGAAGCTCAGATGTAATGGCAGACGGAACACCCATTAAAGTGGCAATGATAAAACCAGCAAAAATGCCCAGTCCGCCTAATGTAGGAATAACATTTTTATGAACCTTACGCTCATCCGGCTCGTCAAACAGCTTTTTATCTTTAGCAACCTGAATAATAACAGGAATGGCAAAAAAAGTGATGAGAAAAGACAAACCTGAACTTAATAGAATATTATTCATTACTATAATTTGTTTCAGAAACTCTTGCCACGCAAAAGTATTAAATATGTTCCGAGGATAAAAACTTATAATCAAATAAAAGACTCAACTTTTACCAAAATGGATGCCTGAATAACAATTATTTATTTTTTCAGAGATTATCTGCTTAATAACGATGTTTTTTTCAACTTATTATCATCTTTTACTATTGTTAGCTTTTTTACTTTGATTGTAATACGATTTTAAAGTAGGTTTGCAGCCAAACAGCTGTATTCTCACATTTGACTCATATATAACCTAAAGTTTAAGATACTTCATGAAGAATTTAAAAGAAATCGCAACACAAATCCGCAGGGACATAGTAAGAATGGTACATGCCGTACAGAGCGGCCACCCGGGAGGCTCATTGGGTTGTACCGAGTATTTTACGGCGCTTTATTTTGATATTATGAAGCATGACCCCAAATTCAATATGGATGGTGTTGGTGAGGACCTGTTCTTTTTGAGCAACGGGCATATTTCGCCGGTGTTTTACAGTTCATTGGCACGCAGCGGATATTTCCCTATTGAAGAACTAAATACTTTCAGGAAAATAAACAGCCGCCTGCAGGGCCACCCAACCACGCATGAGCATTTACCGGGTGTACGTATTGCCAGCGGTTCGCTGGGACAAGGTATGAGTGTTGCAGTTGGTGCAGCTTTGGCAAAAAAACTGAATAACGATAATAACATTGTTTATTCATTGCATGGCGATGGAGAACTGGATGAAGGGCAAAACTGGGAGGCTATCATGTTTGCGGCACATAAAAAAGTAGATAACCTTATTGCTACTATTGACTGGAACGGGCAACAGATCGACGGGCCAACAAAATCAGTCATGAACCTCGGCAGCTTAAAAGCCAAATTTGAAGCTTTTGACTGGCAGGTTCTGGAAATGGAGGGGAATGATATGGATGCGGTTGTTGCCGGGCTGAACAATGCCAAAACATTTGTTGGCAAGGGAAAACCCATTGTTATTTTAATGAAAACTGAAATGGGCAAAGGCATAGATTTTATGGAAGGCAGTCACGAGTGGCATGGTATTGCCCCCAATGATGAACAACTGCAAAAGGCCCTGGCACAATTACCCGAAACTTTGGGTGATTATTAATAATCGCCATGAAGATAATCCCACTTAGCGAAGGCGCATTTACCATTGACCAAACAAAGGTCTTTGTACCTTTTGATACAGACAAAGACGACCTGCAGCAACGCCCAGTAGGAAGTTTGCTGGTGGAGATACAACCCTTCGTTATTATTACTTCAAAAGATGTCATCTTGCTGGATACCGGCCTGGGATTTTCAAACCCCGATGGCACACTGCAGATACACCAGAATTTACTGAACAACGGTATTGGCCCTTTGGAAGTTACCAAAGTATTAATGAGCCATTTACATAAAGACCATAGCGGTGGCGTAAGCAAGGAAGATAAGATACTGAACAAGAAATTCATGAGCTTTCCCAATGCAGAATATTATGTAAATAAAGATGAGTTTGATTTTGCCATAGCGAAGGGTAAACCTTCTTATACGCCAACTGAATTTGAAATTCTTGGCCAAACCGACCAGGTGATATTTACACAAGGGGATGGAAAGATCAATGATTATATTCGCTACGAAGTAACCGGTGCCCACTGTCCTTTTCACCAGGTATTCTGGATAGAAGAAGACGGGCAGAAAATTTTCTTTGGAGCTGATGTGGCGCCACAATTACAGCAAATGAAAAACAAGTTTATTGCCAAGTACGATTTTGATGGCCGCAAATGTATGGAGCTGCGCCAGCAGTGGTGGGAGCAGGGAGAGAAAGAAAAATGGACTTTTTTATTTTACCATGATATAAAGACACCGGTGTTTGGGTTTTAAATTTTTCACGCAAAGCCGCAAAGATTAAATACAAAAGCCGCAAATTAATTTGCGGCTTTTTGATTATTTATTCTCTTTTTAAAATTATCTAATCCTATGCAAATAATCATTATTCATAAACTGCTTATGAATATCTTTCAGATCTCTTAAAATGCTGGCATCAACTAAAGTGCCTGAAGTTTCCAGTAAAAACCCACCGATCAGTTCGTTGTTAACTGCTGTCTCCACTTCAAAAGTTTGCCCTTCCTTAGCTGTAGCTTTTACATTGGCCATGATAGCATTCAGCATATCATCTGTAATAGGATCAGCCGTTGTAATTTTTACTTTATGAATATTACGCAGTGCATTGAATTGATCAATATAAGTAGTGGCAATTTCGGGGAGGTTTGTTTCCCTTGCTTTATTTACCAATAACTGGATAAAGGCAGTGGTCAAAGTACTTACTCTTTCTTTGGTTATAGCATCAATGATCTTTCCTTTGGCTGTTGGTTTAATAACCGGGCTGCGAAGCATGTTCACAAAATCAGGATTGCTTTTGCAGATGCTGTTCAACCATTTCATATCGGCATATACTGCATCTACCTGGTTTTGTTCTGTTGCCAGGTCAAGTAAACTTTTTGCGTAACGGCCTGCTAAACGGGGATTGTTCATTTTCTATAATTTGATAATTTGATAATTTGGTGATTTGATGATGAAAGCTTTTATTATCGCCTCATCTTCAAATCTTCAAATCACCAAATCAATTAATTGAGTTTTACTTCTGCAGCCAGGGTCTTAATATAATCTTCCTGCTGTGCTTTGTTGCTTAATTCTTTACGCAATACTTTTTCACTTACTTCCAGTACCAAACTACCTACCTGATTTTTAATTTCAGTTAGTGCAGCCATTTTCTGGTTGTGGATAGAAGCATGTGCATCGGTAATGATCTTGTTTGCCTGTACTTTAGCTTCTTCCTTTGCTTCGGAGATCATTTTATCCTTTGTTTCCTTGGCTTCTTTAAGCATGGTAGCCCTCTCTTCACGTGCCTGTGTAAGAATGGCTTCATTGTCATTCTTCATCTGTGCCATTTCAAGCTTGATCCTTTCGGCAGTAGCCAAAGAATCAGCAATGTTTTTTTCACGTGTTGCCAAACCCCCGATGATGGCAGGCCATGCAAATTTTTTCAACAGAAAAAACACGATAAGGAAGGCTAAAAGCGTCCAGATAATAAGGCCTAAGGCCGGTGTTAATAATTGCATTTTATAGTATTTATAAAATAAAAAATTCTAAATGTTCAATACTGATCTTCCGTACAAGAGTGCGACGCCAATGAAGTTTGATAGTAGCACTAAAGCTTGGGTTCAAAAAATCTTTGTAATTCATTTCTCGACTTCGCTCGAAATGAATACTTCGCCCCTTCGACTTCGCTCAGGATAGCGAAAAAATTACTGCATCCTCCGTCCTGTACTTTGGATGCAGTAAAGGTTTTTAAAGTACCATAGCTAAGAAACCAATGATGATCGCAAATAACGCTGCTCCCTCAACCAAAGCGGCTGTAAGGATCATGTTACTACGGATGTCATTGATAGCTTCCGGTTGACGTGCAATTGATTCCAATGCACCTTTACCGATCTGGCCGATACCTACACCGGCTCCGATAGCACCAAGGCCTGCACCTACAGCGCCACCAGCGTTAGCTATGCCTTCTAATAAGAAAAAATCCATAATTGTGAATTTATGTTGGTTAAAAAAAACTTGAATTAATGTGCTGCAACAGTATCGTGTGCATGATCGTCATGCCCGCCCCCCTCAAAAGCCTGTCCAATGAATACTGCTGTTAATATGGTAAAGATAAAGGCCTGCAAAAACGCAACCAGTACCTCAATAAAATAAATGAAAATGGTAAACGCAATAGAGAACGGAGAAAAGCCCCAACCCACATACTCGTTTAACGACGCCATGATGAAAATGAGCGATATTAAACAGATGATCAAAATGTGGCCGGCCACCATGTTGGCAAATAACCTGATCATCAAAGCGAATGGCTTTGTGAAGATTCCAAGGATCTCTACAGGAACCAGGATAACTTTTACCCAACCCGGTACGCCCGGGGGGTTAACAATATGTCCCCAATAATGCTTATTGCTGCTGAACAGGATAACCACAAACGAGATCATGGATAAAACAAAAGTAAAGGCAATATTACCGGTAACATTTGCTGTGCCTGGTATCAAGCCAACAATATTGTTGATAAGAATAAATAAGAATACAGTTAAAAGATAAGGCAGGTATTTATTACTTTTTGCACCCAGGTTTGGTTTGGCCACTTCATCGTTCACAAAATTCACGATGGTTTCCATGGTGTTTTGCATGCCTTTTGGCGCAGAAGTAATTCCCTGGCCGGTGCCATATTTACGGGCAACCCTGATGAGGATAATAACCAATAAAGTAAGCGCCAGTAACATTTGTACCACGTTACGGGTAAGAGAAAGATCGTACAGCTTAACAGATTCATCGATCTTTCCGTTTGCATCAACCGGTACAATATTACCTGCTGAATATTTATTGCGGTCCAATCCTTCAGCGTCAATTCTTTCGTTTGTTAACAAAGCATAACCTTCATGTGTTTCGTGGCCATGATGAAAAACTGATGACATAAAGCATGAAAATCCTTTCTCTTTTGAATATAAGATAACCGGTAAAGGAATAGTTGCATGGTGCATTTGCCCATCGGAGCCTTTATAAGATAAAAAGTGGAATTCATGTGCATCCATGATATGGCCGAAGATCACTTCATTGGCATCAAAAATCTTTTCTTTTTTGGCAGGTCCTCCAGATGGTTCAGGATTGGCAAAAGATGCATTGGAAAAAAACACTAAACTTATGCTGAAAACCGCTACCAGTAATGATTTGATGCTCTTTGATGCCATAATATACCTGTAATTTGCCGCAAAGATAAGGATGGAGGGGGGAAATTAAAAATTGAGGGGAAAGAATTTAGGGATTATTTCCTTTACCAGCTTTCCTGATTATTTCCAATTCTTCAATATCTACCAGGTCTTGTGGCCTTCCTGTTGCTCTTTTGCAGGCAATCAGATGATTATACTGTAAAAACCGAACCAATACACCTTCAATTTCAGCCACAATGGCATAATTAAAGCACTCTTCAAATCCAATTTTCTCTAAACCTTTTACAGAAGTCATAATGTCCAGCTTAAAACCCATATTTAGTTGAAAATCGGTCCAGCCAGGTATAAAATCCATGGTTTCAATGATAGGATAATCACCAGAGCCTTGTTCTTTGAGGGCTTTTCTTAAGCGTTTCCTGTTTTCTAATGTATCATCAATCCAGATATCAATATCTTTTGTGGAACGGTTGTAGCCGTGTAGATTAATTGCAAAGCCGCCAATCATAATATACCTCACTTCGTTTTTATGGAGGCAATTCCAGAGTGATAATATGTCTTCGTCAAAAACATCCATCTTTTATCACTGATTTGGGAGTATGGGAGATTTTATAATTTTTGCTCTGCTTATCATATTGGAAACCTTGATTAGTTTCATAAGCATATAAAATCGTTCTGTATAAGATAATTGTGAGGCTTCAAAAGCACGGGCTTTTTCAAGTTCTTCCTTACTATTGTGTATTGTAATACCTGCTTTTTGCATAACTCAAATTTACACCACTTTTTCCTGCTTTTCAAACTGCATCTTGTGCAGTTGGTAGTAAAAGCCCTGTTTTGCCAGTAATTCGTCATGACTACCGATCTCTTTTATTTCGCCCTTATCAAGTACCATAATTTTATTGGCTTTGCGGATGGTGGAGAGGCGATGGGCAATAACAATAGATGTACGGTTGGCGATCAGCCTGTCAATGGCGTGTTGTATCAATGATTCACTTTCGGTATCAACAGAGGAAGTGGCTTCGTCCAATATTAAGATAGCGGGATCATATAATAATGCCCGTACAAAAGAAAGCAGCTGGCGTTGCCCCAACGAAAGTGTAGCACCACGTTCCATCACATTATAATCATACCCGCCGGGCAGCTGAAGAATAAAATCATGAATACCGATCATTTTTGATGCCCGTTCCACTTCTTCATCTTTTATATCAGGGTTGCGGAGTGTAACATTATCCTTTACGGAACCACTGAAAAGAAAAACATCCTGCAATACAACGGCAATATTAGCCCGCAGGTCATCGAGGTGAAAATCTTCAATATTGGTATCGTCAATTTTAATGCTGCCTTTATTGATCTGGTATAACCGGTTGAGCAAACTGATGATAGAAGTTTTACCGCTGCCCGTATGCCCGACAATGGCCAGTGTTTCGCCGGCATTAATGCTGAAGCTGATATCTTTCAAAACATATTGTTCATCAATGTATGCAAACCAAACTTTTTCAAATTCAACCTTGCCTTTTGTAAAAACACTTGCTTTATTATGCTCTGAAGCCCCTTTAGGGGTTTGGGGTGTGCTGTCTTCGTTATCCAATACTTTAAAAACACGTTCGCTGGCGATCATACCCATTTGCAGCACATTGAATTTATCTGCTATCACACGCAATGGCCTGAAGAGTAGATTTAAACAAAGAATGAATGCGGTGATGACACCTGCAACTTCTTCAGCTCTTAGTTTTTGGGCAATTAAATTCGTTGCATCGCCGGTTATAATTACTTCCTTAGCTGCCCACCAAACCAGTAAGCCAATTGATAAAGCCATCACCAGCTCCACCACCGGAAAAAAAACAGAGTAAGCAAAAATGGCTTTGATATTGGCATTGCGGTGTTCCTTATTGATGCTGTTGAATTTTTTGAACTCACGTTTCTCGGCTGCAAATGCCTGGATGATGGCCATGCCGGTAATATGTTCCTGTACAAATGCATTTAGATTTGAAACTGCATTGCGAACCCTGATAAAAGATTTGTTCACACTTTCTTTAAAGAAATAAGTGGCTATAATTAAAATGGGAAAGGGGGCAAGGCAAACCAATGTTAACTGCCAGTCAACTATAAACATATAAGTCAGTACAGAAATAATAGACAACAGATCGGCAATGATCGGTATCAACCCATCGCTGAAAATATCATTGATGGATTCAATGTCGTTGATGGTACGTGTGGTGAGTGTGCCAATAGGCGTTTTATCGTACTGCGATAAATTAAGATGCAATATCTTTTTATAAGTACTCACCCGCATGTCTCTTACCACACTTTGTCCCAATGATGCGGTAAGAAAAGTAAAGAAAAAACGCAAGCCTGTTTCCAGCAGCAGCAATACAATTTGAATAAGGGTGATCTCAATAATAAAACCTCCCGGGCCATTTATAAAATGTGAAGCTGTATTGTTCTTTATACCATCATTAATGGTAAGCTGAATAAGCAAGGGCCGTAGTGGTGCAAGAACTGCCAGTACAATAGCTAAGACCAGTGAGCCGTAAAATTTATTTTTATAAGGTGCTGCAAAATGAAATACCCTGCGCAATAATGAAAAATTGAATATTTTTCTTTTTGCTTTGGGCTGTTCAGTCATGCTGCAAAGGTATGGGGGTTTTGAGTTTGGTGTTAGAGGTTTTGGGTTAAGCGGTTACTGGCTTTACAGCTACTAATTATCAATTACCATATTGTTATATCCTTTTAAAAAGATAGCTCCAAGGTTTTTATATGGCGGTATGTAATTTTCCCAGCTGTCCCTGATGGAAGTACTTGGGTCGGCAGCAAATAATTTTGTAAGCGTGGCCCACATATTTTTCCATACTAATTTACTCCCCGATTCGAAAGTTTCATTTAAGTAATTAAGAATGGGCCGGTTAATATCACCTGCGCCTATTTCTTTGGTGGATATGATATGTGCATCGGGGTTTACATCAATGATGTCGTTTAAATTTTTAAAACCGCCGCAGGAGCCCAGTACTACGATCTTTGCATCGCCGGCCATACGTTTAATGGTACGTGGTAACCAGTAACTATGTCCACGATGTACAACTACAGCAGGCTGCATGTTATTCTCATACAGGTAACTGTTTAAGTGTACCTGTGCGCTGTCGTCCAGGTTGGCATCATTATCCAACGGGCGGTTAGCATATACCCATACGTTTCCTTTTTTAGATCTTATCTCATACCACTCGCTGTTGAAGGTGATGGTCCATTCTTTTGGCGAAAAAGAATTAATGAACGAAGGGAAAAAAGTCTTTCCATCTTTATCACCATACCAGTAAACCTGTTGTATGATCCTTCCACTGTCATCCCTCATCTCTTTATTTTCAATTTCATAAATAGAAGGGATATTAAGGAGGCTGGTGAGGTCTATTTTATTGGCTGTATCGGCCGATAAGAAGATTGTTTTTAATAACCCGTAAATAGTTTTACCCCGGGTATTATTTTTTTCAATGCCATCTTTTTCATTTGATATTACATAACCGAGTATGGTGCTTTGTAATTTTTTATCGGTTATGCTGCTGTAAGAATCTGCCACATCTATTGCATCTTCCAGGTTGTTGGTTTTATCCAGGTTGGCTATAAACTCTCTCATTAAATTCTCTGAAGAATTTTGAGGCATGTAACTTAAAAAATTATCAAGCTTATTAAAATTAGCCGTCATTTTAATGAACTTCTTAAAGAAATCGTATTGCACATTCAGCAGCAAAGAGTCGGTCCTTGGTTCCTTGCCAAGCCGCTGAACCATACGTTGGTAACTATGTTTAAAGCTTGATGTATAAATATCACTTTCGCCCATCACCATCATAAAATACAGGTCAACAGCCGACAAAGAATCTGTCGCACGCATGCGTGCATTGATATTGCTGAGATCATGCAATTCATTTATCGGTGTAATAAAATGCTGAATGGCTTTTTCTTTTAGTTTTTCACGCAGCCCATTAGGCCCAAACATGGCGATCGGTGTATCTTTTGCAGGCCCGCTGATCCTTTTAAAATAATCGATCTCTGTTTGTACCAGCAGTTTAAAATATCCTACGCTGTCGTATGCGGCCTCACCTTTGTCAATGTATTTTTTTATTTGCTCAATGCTTTTCTTTCCTTTAAGAATATCATCCAGGAAAGGAAAATATAATAATGCATTGGGAGTTTTACTGAGATCTACAATTGCTTTAACCAGGGGATTGGTGTTGCGGTGAATTAAGATACCCACTTTTGACCCGGAAGCCTGGGCAATATTGTATACTGCGGTGGGATTTAACAGGCAGCTTATTACAACAAGCGAATCGGCAAAGGGCTCATTCACATATGGCTCAATGGTTTGCAGGATCTTGTCGGGATGGAGTACAGCATATTTTAAATACAGTATTTTTTTACTTTCTGTATATCCACTATTTTCCGGAAAAACCTCGGCGAGTATTTTACCTGTTACGTACGGCATTTTTTCGATCTCCGGTGCCATACTCAGGCTATCTATATCGGCGATCATTATTCTTTCAAACGTTTCAACCAATTGCGGGGTGTTTGCAGCGTTAAATTCTTTTGACCGGTAACTATACCTGAATTTTTTTAGCAGGGTTTCTATATAACCCAGGTACCTTATTTTTTGGTTATTGGTAACGATCTTCTTATGCTGTTCTACAAAATCTTCCAGTTCATTAACCTTCTTTGTGAACAGGCTGGTAATAACCTGGTTGATATCTGGTTTATGTGTGATGTTGACCAGGCCATCCTGTTTTCCATCCAGTTGGTCGAGCTGCATTTGCTCATTGTCGATCTTATCATGAAAAAGCTGGCGGTATATAGGTACAATTACAGAGTCCTGGGCAGCAAAAACAGGAGTAAAACTGGTAAGTATTAAACAACTGAGTATATATTTCTTCATAGTACATTGCCGCGGCATCTTCGTAAAATTACGCCAGCAGGCGCATATATATCGTTTTAAAGGTTGAATTTATTGTTAATGCACTGTTTTCAGTTAACAATTTGATAATACAAAACGGTGTACAAACATTGTTCCTGATTAAAGGTAAAGACTATTTTTGCGGCGTATGAGCGCAACGAATTCTGTTAAAAAAATACTGATTGCAGATGATGAACCGGATATCCTGGAGATCATTCAATATAATCTGCAGAACGAAGGCTATGAAGTAGCTACAGCCAAAAACGGAAATGAAGCCATTGAACAGGCAAAGCGTTTTCATCCTGACCTGATCATCCTGGATATTATGATGCCCGGAAAGAACGGGATAGAGGTTTGCAATACCCTCCGTTTGCAACCGGCATTCAATGATACGCTCATTATATTCTTAACTGCTTTAAGTGATGAAGGAACAGAAGTAAAAGGCCTGGAAACAGGGGCCGATGATTTCATTACAAAACCGGTAAGCCCGAAAGTGCTGGTGAGTAAAGTGAATGCACTTTTCAGAAGGGTTAATAAAGAAGAGACCGGTATTTTACAAATAGGAGGTTTAACGATCGACAGGGAAAAATATATTGTTACTTACCAGGATAATGACATCGTTCTTGCACGTAAAGAATTTGAATTACTTGCCTTGCTGGCCGGTAAACCCGGTAAAGTTTTTCTCCGCAACGAGATATTGAACCAGGTTTGGGGCACCGAAGTGATCGTTGGTGACCGCACCATTGATGTACATATCCGCAAAGTGCGCCAGAAATTAAACCTTGATTGTATAACCACAGTAAAAGGTGTTGGTTATAAATTTGATCTTTAAATGCCGTTAATGGTTAATGGTTAATGGTTAATGGTTAATAGTTCATTGTTGTTTATTTTCGTACCGGGTTTACTATTAACCATCAACTATTAACTAAAGAATGCCCACTTCAAAAAATTTTTCACCACAGCAGTTATCTGCATTAACGGCACTGGGTTTAGCAATACCGATAGCCATTGGAATTTATGTTTTTAAGCCTGTATGGTGGATCGCTTTGCTTTCATTCGTTGTGATCTTTGCTGGCTCTTATGGATTGATCGTTTACACACTGCAAACCTTCATCTACCGCAAAATAAAGCTCATTTATAAATTCATTTATCAAACCAAGGCCAGTAAAAAAGAAGAGTTCTATTATAAAAATATCCTTCCGCAAAAAAGTATTGATGAAGTAAGAGAAGATGTGGAAACATGGGCAGAACAGCGAAAGGCCGAGATAGAACTGCTGCAGCAGAATGAAGCCTACCGCAAAGAATTCTTACAAAACCTGAGCCACGAATTGAAGACACCCATCTTTGCCATACAGGGTTATGTTGATACGTTGCTGAATGGCGCTTTGGATAAACCGGAAGTGAATACAAAATTCCTGCAAAGTACTTCACGCAATATAGACAGGCTGGTTAACCTGGTTGATGACCTGGATTCGATTTCAAAACTGGAAAGCGGCGAACAGCTCTTAATAAAAGATAGTTTCATTATACAAGACCTGCTGAAAGAAGTTTATGAAACCTTGTCTTTCAGGGCAGATGAAAAACAAATTAAGTGCATCATAAAAAAAGGTTGTGAGCAGCCACTGACCGTTTTTGCCGATAAAGAAAAAATGAGACAGGTATTTACAAACCTGGTTGATAATGCCATAAAGTACGGTAAACAGTTTGGTACTATTGAAGCCAGTTTTTATAAAGTAGATGGCGCTAAAGTGCTTATTGAAATAAGTGATGATGGCTCCGGAATTGCAGAAGAACATTTGCCCCGGATCTTTGAACGTTTTTACCGTACCGATCTTGCACGCAGCCGCAAAGTTGGTGGCAGCGGTTTAGGTTTATCCATTTGCAAGCATATTATTGAAGCACATGAACAGACCATTCATGTACGCAGCAAGATAGATGTAGGCAGTACTTTTGGATTTACACTGCAGAGCAGAAAGGATTAGTGCGTTACGACTATCTTTTTTACCACTTTATCCTCGTGTGTTTTTAAAGCAACATAATACATACCCGGTGGTAAACGCTTTGCATTGAACTTATACTGGTACGATCCCTTTGGTTTATCTTCATTTACAATAACAGTAACCCGCCTACCGGTATTATCAAGCAGCATTAGTGATACACGGGTATCCACTGTAACAGATATATCAATGGTCAGGTTATTACTTACCGGGTTTGGAGAGCAGGTCATCGATGCATAACGGCCTGCGGGTGGTATGGCGGGTGAAGGTCCGGTGGTATCGTACCTGTAGATGCGGTCGCCGCTTGCAAATAGCATGGTGTCATTTACTTTAAATACCCTGTTCATAAAGGGGCATACATGAATGGTATCCCAGGTAATACCTCCATCTTCAGATTTGAATGAAAAGCCGGCATCTCCCCCGGTCCAGCCTCTTTTATCGTTAAGAAAACCGACGCCTTCAATATTATAAGGCGTAGTGGCAACCTGCTGAATGGTCCATGTCATCCCTCCATCTGTTGATTTCAAAATCTTGGGCGGCACATTCCCAAAATCTTCCAGGGATGCAAACCAGGTACCAGAAGTAAGCCTTTGTATCTTCCAGCAATATTCATTGGTAACATTGTTTTGAAATTTATACGTCCAGCTTGCGCCACCATCTGTAGTGTATAAAATAATACCTGACTCCAGTGGTAATTTTCCTTTGCCTGTAGCAAAGCCAACGTCTTTGTTTAAAAAATACAGGTCGATGATAGAAGTGGCATAAGAAGACATATCAATGAAGCTCCAGGTATTTCCACCATCAACCGATTTAACGATATAAGCGCTGTCGCCAAACCAGTTACCTCCACCATAAATAGTATTGGCATCTGCAACGGCCAGTCCGCAAATACCTCTTTTTGCCCTGGGGTGTAATAGCGGACTAAGATCTGTCCATGTAACCCCGCCATCTGTTGTTCTCCTGAGTATATTCGTATCTATATTCGCATTGAAAGAGAACCCGCCAACAAATCCTTTTTCTGTATTTATAAATTCAACAGAGCGGCAGTATATATTTGCCTGCTTCATCAAAAGCCAGTTATTGCCTCCATCTGTTGTTTTAACAATTTTGCCATCGCCACTTACTGCATATCCTGTTTGGGTATCTACCATAAAAAGATCATCAACCCTGTTTCCAAAAGCCGGTGCACTACATAGCTTCCAACCGGTTTGTGCACAGGCTGTAGCTGAAATAATTAAGAAGGCAATTAAATGTATAGCTGTTTTCATAACTCATGTTTTAAGGATGTTATTACAGGAAATTATTTTCCGGTGATAACATATATTTTAAAAGGACATGAGAAAAGATGGAATTGCTGCTTAATGCCGGAATGTTTGCAGAGCGGTAATTGAAAAGGGTACTAAAGTTTAGCAGCCTGTTGCCTGTTTTTAATGACCTGGCTCACCCGGTACACCATAATGATGTTTACGATTATTATTACTACAATAACATAGCCCAGCGTATCGTAATGTTGCAAAGGAGCCGTCTTTGTTTTTTGTACCACGATCATGCCGCCAATGGCAGCGGCAATACCACCTGCAATTTGCTGCAAAGAAGAATTGATGCTCATAAAAGCGCCACGGTCCTGCATTTGCGGCAGCGCCGATGTAAGTGCCTGTGCAGGCACCATCCTGCTCATAATACCGATCATCATTACAATATTCATTAAGATGATGAACCAGAAAGGAACATGGCCCAGGTTGGTGTATATCACTACAACGATCATCATCCACACAGCAGCAATGGTGAAGATTGCGAACTTATCAAACTTATCGCTCAGTTTACCAACCAATGGCATAATGATGAGTGCAGCCACACCACTTACCATAAAAAGAACAACAAGTTGATCATCAGAAACCCCCAGGTTATTTATAGCAAAAGCGCTGCCCCAGGGCATCATCATAAAACCACCCAGCGACATAAGGGCTGTTGATAAAAAACCTATGCGGTATTCACGCATCCTGATGGTATGCCATAAATGTGTGATGGGATTTTTTTCGCTCTTTACTTCCAGGTGTTTATTAACGGGCTGCAATTTTAAAATGATGGTTACCCAAATGATGATTGCTAAAACCACTATCATCAAAAATGGCGATTGCCAGCCCCAGTGGTTGGCAACATACAGGCTGATAGGAATGCCCAGTACCTGGCTGGCACCAAAGGCCATCTGCATATAAGCCATGGCACGGCCACGTTGCTCCAGGGGGAAAATATCGGCTACTATGGCCATGGAAATAGAACCTATTACACCACCGAATAATCCGGTTATAATTCTTGCTGCTATTAACAGGGGATAGGTATTGGCTAAACCACAAAATAAAGTACCGGCTATAAATCCAACATAAAAGAAGAGCAATAATTTTTTACGGTCGAACCGGTCTGCAAAGCCAGCTGTGAGCAAACCAGAAATACCTGCACTGAATGCATAGGACGATACTACAAAACCAAATTGCGAAGTGGTAAGCTCCATTGATTTCATCAGCATATCGCCCAGCGGCGACATTACCATAAAATCCAACATCACCGTAAACAGCGTAAAAGCAAGCAATATAATTACGAGAACCTGGTACGAAGTGAACTTAGTTTTCTGAGGTTTCTTTGTGTTATCCATCGATCAAATTTAAGTAATTATTGAGTGACCGGTTTTCGAAAACAGGAAGACTGTTGATCATGTTAGATATATCGTCCTGAATTCCTCCTATATTTATAAAAAATAACCGCATGAAATTTTTAGCTTTTATTATCACCATCATCTCAATCTCCTGTGCTACCCCAAAAGGTATACCGCATACTTCGGCTCCGCTCAGTACTGCTCCGCTCAGGACAGGTGCTGATCAAACAGAGAAATATCTTGATTACATAAAAGGCAAACGGGTGGCTATAATGGCCAACCAAACCAGCATCATTGGAAAAAAACACCTGGTTGACAGCCTGCAAAAACTGGGCGTTAACATTGTTAAAGTATTTGGCCCCGAGCATGGATTTCGTGGCAATGCAAGTGCCGGTGATCATGTAAAAGATGAAGTGGATGCTGCAACCGGTATACCAATCGTTTCCTTGTATGGAGCCAAGAACAAACCCACCAAAACCGACCTGGCCGATGTTGACATTATGCTGTACGACCTGCAGGATGTTGGCGTACGTTTTTATACCAATATCAATGCACTTAGCCGGTTAATGGAAGCCTGTTATGAGAACGGTAAAGAATTGCTGATACTTGACCGCCCCAATCCGAATGGATATTTAATAGACGGGCCGATACTGGATATGAAATACAGGTCGGGCATTGGCATGTTTGCCCTCCCAATGTCGCATGGACTGACTGTTGGTGAATTTGCACAGATGGCTAACGGCGAAGGCTGGCTCACCGATAAAGTAAAATGCAATATCAAAATTATCCCGGTAGCAAATTACAACCATGATATGCCTTATGTGTTGCCGGTGAACCCTTCGCCCAACCTCAACACACCGCAGTCTGTTTTGTTGTATCCTTCTACCTGCATGTTTGAAGGTGTATATATTAATCATGGAAGAGGAACTTATTTTCCTTTCACAGTTTTAGGTAGCCCGGAGCTGAAAGGTATTTATGATTTTTCCTTTACGCCAACCGGCATCAAAGGAATGGCGGAAACACCCATTTTTATGAACGAGGTTTGTTATGGATTGGACCTGCGTAATTATGACACCGAACTGCTGCGCAAATCGAAAAAGATAAACATCAAATGGATCATGGAATTATACAAAGCGCATCCATACAAAGAAAAATTCTTCGACTCCAAACTGAGCAGGCAGATGAATAATATTGAGATACAGACCGGTTCAGGATTGTTTCGCCAGCAGATCATTGACGGCGTTTCAGAAGAAGTGATCAGGGCAAGCTGGGAACCGGGACTAAGTCAATATAAGGAGATGCGGAAGAAATATTTGCTGTATCCGTGATAATTTTGGCCTTCAATTATTGCTGCATACCCGAATCCCCAACATGTTTTATTGAACTTGCTGTAACTACGCAAGGGCCGGAAGTTGTTATAGAGCCTGTTATGGGAAACCGCCATTTATCAGCACCAGTGGCTATATCAATAGCATAAATATTATTTGTTCCTCCTCCTCCAACATAAACAATCCCGTTCATTATTACCGGGCTGGCACCATTTGAATAGATGGACCTTCTCCATAACTCAGTGCCTGTTACGGCATTTACCGCCACCACATCACCATCCTCTGTTGTTATTACTAATTTTCCATTCTCAATCACCGGGCTTGAATTTATGCCGTTACCCGCAAGCCGTTCCCATATAAGGGCTCCTGTAGTTGCATTAAAAGCATAAAGGCTCCCTCTTATACTGGGAGAAGATACATTCCTGTGGCCTCCGATGTAAACGATATTATTTACAACCGTTGCACTACTATGCTCAAGAGAAATATTATTCAGGTCATAGCTCCAGGCTAAGGAACCATTGTTACTGTTAATTGCATACAAAAACCCATTTCTGCCCCCAATATATAATATACCATTTGCCAACGCAGCACCACTGCCATTGATGAGCTGCCCGGTTGAATAAGACCAGATAAACGCACCGGTTGAAGCATTCAAAGCATAAACCTTTGTATCATCACTTCCAAAATAAACTGTATTGTTTTGTATCACCGGGCTGCTGCTTACATTTGCACCGGTAAGATAGCGCCACTTTAATGCACCGGTATTGGCATCCAGTGCGTATAAATAATCATCACTTGCTCCAACATAAATGGTTCCGTTATCGTAAACCGGGGGAGACGTCACCCCAATCCCTACCTGGTAGTTCCAGATCACATTTCCATTCAGGGTATCCAGGCAATAAAATTTGCCGTCAAGACCACCACCCGTGTAAATTTTTCCATTGGCAAAACAAGGCTCAACATAAGTGAATGAGCTTGGCCCTGTATATTCCCATTTTTTTTGCCCGGTAACTGCATTCAAAGCATAGAATTTATTATTATTAACGCCAATAAATACAGTTCCCGGTTCTAAGGTTCTAAAACTCACTTCATTACCGTATGCTGTACCAGCGGAATTGGTTGCATAGGCCCTCACATAATACGTTGTTAATTCAATTAATCCTGTAAGATTACTTGCAAAAGTTCCTCTACCTGTTCCGTCATTGGTTTTTGAATTAGCTGTGGTTGGATCAGGCGTTGTGCTCCAGCATACGCCTCGGGCAGTAACCGTAGAGCCGTCATCAACATTGATAACTCCACCACTTACAGCAGTGGAACCTATTATTGAACTTACTTCCAGGGTACTAAGTGTAGGTAAAGCTGCTCCTGCCAATGTAGTAAAACTTATTTCATTTCCATACCCCGTACCGGTATTGTTGGTAGCATATGCCCTTACATAATAAGTGGTAGCGGGATTGAGTAATGGTATTATGCTTTGGTAAGCGCCTGGCCAAATGCCTGAACCATCGTTGCTTTTATTGTTTGCAATAGTTGGATTTGCAGTTGTGCTCCAGCATACCCCTCTTGCAGTAATAGCAGAGCTTCCTTCAGATGAGATAGAACCCCCGCTTTTGGCAGTGGTGGCATAGATGCCGTGAATAGCAACGGTGCTAAGCACAGGAACTGAACCTGCAGGTGTAGGAGTGGGAACAGGATCTGATTTACTACAGGCGGCCAAGACCAATATGGCGATTATTGCTATTAAGGAGTATCTAATTTTCATAAAAGGTTTTCGGGTAGATTACAGGGGCAAGATAATATAATTCAGTGCATTTACAGGGATACAGTTTTCTTTGCGTTGCCTGATGAACTGTTTTTGATCGTAAATCAATTCATTTACGCAAAGCATCCGCTTTACTTCATGCATTTTAAGGGGTGATACCCCGTCCGGAAGAGGTGCTTACCCCGTGGCAGCACGGGGTAAAACGGGTGCTGAAACGGGTATTTATGTGTTGCCGGACGGGTGTTACCCCGTGCATTCACAGGGTAACACCCCGTAGATGCATGGGGTATGAGGGGTGCCTCTACGGGTATCCATAGGTTCCGGACGGGGATTACCCCCGTCGTTCTACGGGGTAACACCCATTGGTGAACGGGGTAAATACCTCTTCCGGCCGGGGGTGGACCAGGTTTTGGGGTTGATAATCAATGGCTTTATTCCCACATAACCTAAACTTAACATACCAGCCCCAAAAACAGTTTTAACTTAGTACAAACCTCCGCATATGAACTGGACCGTATTGATCATTTTTGGAATTGCTGCTTTGGCATTGATCATTTTCCTGGTTGTGCGTAATCAAAAAGATGAAAAAGAATTTGAAGAGCAGGTAAATAATGATTACCCTAAAGCAAAGGACGAAGAAGGGGATACAGAAATTGATGAAGTGACCAAGTAGAAAATAATGGTTTACTCTGTAACCTTTGTTCCCTGTGACGATACAGCTTTCCATTTCCCGTTTCGCTTTATCCATACATCGTAAAACCTTGTTTTTCGTTGCACCGGAACTCCTTTGTCTTTCCTGAAAGTATGCACAACAAAAGTCACAACACCGGTAGTACCGTATAAGTTCACTATAGCATTTTCCAGCCTGAAAGAATCAATAGAAATGCTGTCCTTCAACCGCTGGCTGATCGTTTGATACATATCATTTAATTCCTGCTGTTTGTTGGATGTGCCGCTTGCATTGATAGCGATAAAACTGTCGTCCATTATCGTGGAGAGGTAAGCTGTATCCAGGCTGAACTCGGCTTTTAACCAATTATACTCCAATGCCAGCAATTGCCTTTTATCACTGTTCTCATACTCTTCGGTAAGGCCTGGATTTGTTTGCTGTGCATTTGCCCATAAGCTATTTATTAAAAACAGCCCGGTTATATATTTTCTGATCATGCAGATCATTTTAATGTAAAAAATCCATCATCAGCTTATTCAATTCATCAGGCTTTTCCAAATTCAGCATGTGCGCCACGTCTTTCATCACAACTCTTTTGGAGCCGGGTATATTTTTTTCCATGAACACAGCATTGTCTGTGATGGATGGAAGGTCTTTATCGCCATCAATAATAAGCACCGGTAATTTTATACCACTGATCCTTTTTGATGCTAACGGATCTGTCTGGAACTTAGGCCAGCCTGCAACCTGGTGCTGCCGCATAGTATTGAGCGATGCCTTATATATGTATTGCGATACCGGCGCTTTCAGGCTATCGCCTTTGCGGTAGATCCCTTCGGCCCATGCTTTGGTAAATTCTTTTGCGGCGAGAACTGTGTCTTTGTTCTCCAATGCTTTTTTAAACAGCGGGTACCAGTACATACTGATGGTATCTGCAGGATTGTCGAAACCAGGAACACCGCCTGCGATCAATATAGCTTTATTCACTCTCTCAGGATACGCCAGCAAAAAATCCAAAGAAGAAGATGCACCCATCGAAAGGCCGGCAATGGAAACCTTTTGAATGTGCAGGCTGTCTAATAATGTTTTCACTACATCAGCGATCAGTATGGTTGTATCACTACCGGTTGTGTTGCCGTGATAGGGAAGATCGGCGGTTATCACTTCAAAATGCTGCGACAATGCTTTTACCTGTTCGGCCCACATGTTATGGTCCTGTAACCCGGCATGTAATAAAAGAATGGCATCGCCTTTTCCTGCACGTTCATAATAAACCTGGAAACCTCCGGCTTTGATGCTGCCGCTTTTTGGTTGTTGCTGTTCGTTGTTATTGCAGGAGCTGGCAAAAATGACTGCCAGCAATAAAATATAACTTAAATGTTTTTTCATGGCGCTGATTTATCGTATAATAATTAATGTACCTTTTTGTTCTACCGGCCAACCCCTGTAGTTAATTACTTTTACCATATAGGTGTATGTACCTGCAGGCTGTAATTTGCCTTTGAATGTGCCATCCCAGCCGGCATCAAGGGTGTTTGACTGGAAAACCAATTGTCCATAGCGATTGTAAATTCTAAAGTATACCAGTTGTTGAAGGCCGAAGCCAAGCGGCTTTAAAATATCATTTTTTCCATCTCCGTTCGGTGTAAAGGCATTGGGTATATATACTTCGGGATTGCCAAAAACTTTTATCGCTTTATAATCGGTAGCTGTGCAACCGTTCTCATCGGTTACGGTAACTGTATAGTTTATATCAGTTCTTAAAGTTGTTACCGGATCAGCAATAAACGGATTGTTTAAACCTGTAACCGGGCTCCAGGTATAAGACACATTTGCAGGACTGCCAACAGCATTTAAATGATAGGGAAGATTGTAAAAAATTGTTGTGTCGGCACCGGCATTTACGGTAACAACATTAATATGTATAGGCACCTGTTGTGTAACAGTGAGTGTATCATTAACAGGGCAATTGGTAATTTTAATACCATTCAGGGTAACCGGGTATGTACCGGAACTATTATAAGTATGATGCACCAATTGGCCGGTAGCTGTGGTGGCATTGCCTAGATCCCACTGCCAGAGCAGGCTGCCTGCATAGTTTGATGTGCCTGCAAAATGAACCTGGCAATTGGTAAATGAATTTGTAAAATCGATCGTGGAAGGCGGGCCGGCGATGTTGACCAGCTTTGTAAACACCATTGTATCATACATAGGACATGATAAAACCGGCTGCCCGGTTATAGTAACTGTATAAGAACCCAACCGGGTGTAAATATGATTCACTGATTGCCCGGTGCCGGTAGTACCATCACCAAAATCCCAAAGCCATTGCAGGTTATCTGTAAAATCGGTGGTGCCGGAAAATTGTACCTGGCAATTATTAAAAGTATGGGAGAAATCTACCTTTTTAGTGATATCCTGTTCTATTAAAACCGGGTGTGTAACCAGCACAGAATCTCCCAGTATACATATACCTACGGGTATCACTTTCAATTTAACATTATAAGAGCCTGTTGTTGCATAAGTATGTGCAACTGACTGGCCAGTGCCATGAGTGCCATCTCCAAAATCCCAATACCATTGCAGGTTGCCTGTTAATGTGGAGGTGCCTGTAAACTGCACCTGGCAATTATTAAAAGTATGGGTAAAACCGGCCTGGGCGCTGTTATTGAAAAAGCTGCTGATATAGGTAGGCAGGCCAAAAAAAGCCCTGCGGCCACCGAGGTCAACAGCAGACAATTGCAAATTACAACCGGGTGCCGCAATATCCGGGTCATTGATCACGTGCAGTTTTGTACGTCCCCAGGAAGCTACATAGATCTTTTTATCAGGCCCGAGTTGCAGGGCCTCATTGGCATCTCCGCTGGCGGTAGTAAGCCCGTATTTGGAAGCGTTGATCACCGCCGGGTCATTGCTTGTTATATCGTACTGGTTTATCCAGTTGGCATTTGAAGAAATATAGAGTTTTTTACTGTTTGGTGAAAACTCCACGCCGTAAATGCGGTTAAAAGTATAACCCGTAAGTTCTACCAGGTTGGAGAGCATGCCTGTTGCAATATCAAAATCAAACAACTGCCCGGCGCCGCCGGTTACGGCCATACAAACTTTCTTTCCGTTGGGCGATACTTTTAGTGCCCCGATCGCATCATATATACCTGTAGGCACAAAGCCAATAGAAGAAACGACCGGTGTTGTATTAACACCGGTACAGCTTACCTGGTAAACCAGGAACCTGTTGTCGCCAAAGCGTTTGGTAATGATCCAGTAATCTATCCCGTTTGCATGTTTTACAGCAGCCAACCTTTCGGTAGCAGGTGTGTACAGTACTATATTTTTTTTTGAAGCAACAACATCGCCCAGGCCACCGTCCAGCTGCATGTCTATTTCGGAATAAGCATAAGTGGTAACCAGTGTGGCATTAATGGGTTCGGCGGTAAAAAGATAATAGATAGTATTGCTGCCGGGTTTTGGTATCACAATGCCCGAACTGGTTGAAGAAGCACCACCCAACAGCCCGGTACCATTTGGCATGATAACATGGTTACGGTTATAAACGGTTGAACCGTCTGTGTAAAACAGCAAATTGCCAGTTGCATCACTGATACTTGTACAACCTTCATAAGTATTCAGTTTTCCATCCATGAGGGCAGATGGAGGATTTGTATTAAAAGTTATCCCGGCCATTTCCCCAAAATACCAGTTGTTGCCTTGCTGCGAAAAGGCAGACTTTGTTGTCAGGCAAAGAATAAAAAGGCAACATACAAAATATGTGATACCGGTTTTATGCATAAACATTGGGCGCAGCTATAAATTGATATAACAAGGTATAATTTTTTAACCATACTCCGAAGCCTGCATGGGCTTTAGCGTCAACATACTACAACTTCCAATGCCTGAAATATCCGCACACACTTAACCTTTGCATAACAATACAGTAAACATTTGGTTATACAGATGGCTTCACTTTGCATTAACTATTAACCCCAATTTTATGAAAAATGTACAGTATTTCTTCCTGGAACTTTCTGTAAGAATTTTTCTGCCCATGCTTTCGGCTTTTTATCCGCCCTTAAAATTCTTTAAGGTCCATTAATGGATAAAATTAAAAAGCGAAAGCTGGATATCCTGGTTCTCTCTGATGTTCACCTTGGTACTTACGGTTGCCATGCAACTGAATTATTGCTCTACCTGAAAACGGTAAAGCCTAAAATAGTTATACTCAACGGCGATATTGTTGATATATGGCAGTTCAGTAAAAGGTACTGGCCCAAGAGCCATATGAAAGTAGTAAAGCACCTGATGAATTGGATGAGCAAAGGCATTAAGATGTATTATATAACCGGCAACCATGATGAAATGCTGCGCAAGTTCGTGGGTTTTAAAATGGGCTCGTTAAAAATTGTAAACAAAGTAATACTGGACCTGGACAATGGCAAGAAAGCCTGGTTCTTTCATGGTGATGTGTTTGATGTGACCATGCAGCACAGTAAATGGCTGGCAAAACTGGGTGCTGTTGGATATGATACTTTGATACTCATTAACCGGGTAGCAAATTTTATTTCAGAGAAGATATTCAAGAGAGGAAAACTATCCTTATCAAAAAAAATAAAGAACAGCGTAAAGAGCGCTGTAAAATTTATCAACAGTTTTGAGCAGACCGCTGCAGATATTGGTATCAGCAACCAGTACGATTATGTTGTATGCGGACATATCCACCAACCTGAAATAAGAGAGGTTGAAAATGAGAACGGAAAGATAATATACCTGAACAGCGGCGACTGGATAGAGAATTTAACTTCGCTTGAGTATTGTGAAGGCGAATGGAAAATTTACCGCTATGATGAAAATGAAATAAAGCAATGGCATGAACATCATGATGAAGAAGATCTGCTGAACAACAACCAGCTTTTTGATAACATGGTGGAAGAATTTAACCTGATGAAACTGTAAGGCTTCGAAAATGATATGCTTTTCAAAGGGCTGTCAGGGTGAGCTTGTCGAACCCGGTATTTTGTGATGAACTCGCCTTCGACAGGCTCAGGCTTGACACCCTAAAAGTTTGAACAAATGAAAATACTATACGCCATACAAGGCACCGGCAACGGGCATTTAAGCAGGGCAGGGGATATCATTCCTATTTTGCAGCAAAAGGCTGAATTGGATATTTTAGTGAGTGGTATACAGGCGGATGTTGACCTGCCTTACCCGGTAAAATATAAGTTCAAAGGGTTGAGTTTTATTTTTGGAAAGAATGGTGGTATAGATCTTATGGCCACTTACCGAAAAAGCAATCTAAAACAACTTTACAAAGAGATAAAAAGCCTTCCCATTGAAGAATATGATCTGGTACTGAATGATTTTGAACCGGTAAGTGCCTGGGCATGCAAAATGAAACACAAGCCATGCATTGGCCTTAGCCACCAGGTTGCAGTGATCAATAAAAGATCGCCCAAACCAAAGAAGAAAGATATGGTTGGCAAACTGGTGCTTAATAATTATGCACCGGTCACCGAAACTTATGGATTTCATTTTGGCGCTTATGATAAAAATATTTTTACACCGGTAATAAGAAGCCAGGTACGGGAAGCTAAGCCTGAAAATAAATTACATTATACAGTTTACCTGCCGGCTTACAGTGATGAAAGGATCATTAAAGTATTGGGAGAAATAAAGAACATTCAGTGGCAGGTATTCAGCAAGCATACAAAAAAAGAGTATACAGAAAAGAATGTCCATATCAGGCCAATAAACAATGAAGTATTTATTGAAAGTTTTATCAACTGCACAGGCGTATTATGCGGCGCCGGTTTTGAAACACCAGCTGAGGCATTGTTTTTGAAGAAGAAATTAATGGTGATACCTATGAAGGGGCAATATGAGCAGCAATGCAATGCAGCGGCTTTAAAAACAATGGGTGTGCCGGTCATTAAAAGCTTAAAGAAAAAACACCTGGATAAAATAAAAGACTGGACCGCAACAAACCAGCAGATAATAGTTAATTATCCCGATACGACACAAAGGATAATCAACATGATCATCAAAAAGCATGGAAATACAGAAAATAAAAAACCTGCTGCATTGGGAGAAGGTATCTTCTCAATGAAAAAGTTAAAAGAGAAAAGCCTGGGGAAAATATTAAATCAACTTGCTGAATAAGGAATATGCTTTTTACAAAAAATGATTTTGGAGAGGATTTTAAATGGGGAGTTTCTACGGCGGCTTATCAAATAGAAGGCGCTCATAATTGCGATGGCAAGGGTCCGTCGATATGGGATACATTCACTCAGCGGAAGAATAAAATATTCAATAACGATAACGGGAATATTGCCTGCGATTATTATAAACATTATGCCGAGGATATAGCGCTGATATATAAACTCAATATTCCCAATCACCGGTTTTCTATTTCGTGGAGCCGCATATTGCCACAGGGCATTGGTGGGGTAAACCACAAGGGCATTGATTTTTACAACCGGGTAATTGATTTTTGCCTTGAACTTGGGATAGAACCTTGGATAACCATTTATCACTGGGACCTGCCCGAAGCATTGCAGCAAAAAGGTGGCTGGGCAAACCGGGAGGTCATTCACTGGTTCAGTTATTTTGTTGATTGCTGTATAAAGAATTTTGGCGACCGGGTTAAATACTGGATGGTGCTTAATGAGCCGATGGTGTTTACAGGAGCCGGTTATTTTTTAGGTGTACATGCGCCGGGTAAAAAAGGGTTGAGCAGTTTTTTAGCTGCCGCACATCATGCAGCTTTGTGCCAGGCCGAAGGCGGAAGGATCATCAGATCACTGCGAAGTGATTGTAAAGTAGGAACTACTTTTTCTTATTCGCATGTTGAGCCATACCGGTATAATGAAAGGGATGTGAAAGCAGCAGTAAAAGTGGATGCATTGCTTAACCGGACCTTTATAGAACCTTTGCTGGGGCTTGGGTATCCAACAAAGGATTTGAAAATACTGGAACGCATTGAACGCTTCATGTACCCGCAGGACGAAAAGAAACTGGTGTTTGATATGGACTTTATCGGTCTGCAGAATTACACCAGGGAGTTTGTGAGTTATGCACCGCTGATGCCATTTGTAAAAGCAAAGATCATAAAAGCCAGCAAAAGAAATGTTGAACATACACTGATGGATTGGGAAGTGTATCCTCCCAGTATTTACCAGGCCTTAAAACGGTTACACAGTTATGGTACGATCAATGAAATTATTGTTACTGAAAACGGAGCTGCTTTTAACGACAGTTATGAAGAAGATAAAGTGGATGACTATAAGAGGGTTAAATTTCTGCAGGACTATATTGCACAGGTTTTACTGGCCAGGAGGGAGGGAGTAAATGTAAATGGATATTTCATCTGGACATTGCTTGATAATTTTGAATGGGCCGAAGGTTACTACCCAAAATTTGGTTTGGTGAATGTGGATTTTAAAACACAACGCAGAACCGTAAAAAACTCCGGCAGGTGGTATAGCCAGTTCCTGAAAAATACATTGGCAGCTTCAAAGGAAGTCTGGCCCGAAGAAAGATCCGGAGTAAAATAAATTTTATGCAGCTTGTATTGTATCAGGCGATGATGAAGACAACTGGTATATATTCTTCATTGACCTTTTAATAGTGATCCTGTTTTGTACAAGATAGAAGGATAATATCCCCGAGACAGTTCCCAGCAATGCACCAACAATAATATCCTGTAAAAAATGCTGCGCCAGGTAAATACGTGAATAGCCTATCAATACGGCTGCCAGTAAAATGAGCAACTGTAATTTCCTCTTCCTGATCATTAATACCAACACAGTAGCAATGGCAAAAGCTGTAGCAGTATGCCCTGAAGGAAAGCCGGCATGGCCGCCAGGCGTAACACCATTTATAAAATTCAGATAAGTGCCTGCTTCAAAATAAAGTTTTGGCCCTGTTGAGTTAACGAGGTTCTTTATAATTTGTACAGCTAGCCCGGAAATTAAAAAAGAATAGAGCAATGCAAAACCCAATTTTCTTTTCTTAAAATAATAAATGATCACTGCAACCAGGCATATTGCAAAAAAGCCATCACCCATGAAGGTATAGTTGATAAAGAAAACATTTAAGTAAAACGGGTGATAAGTATCGGAAGAAAGAAAGGCGGCTTCTTTGCCGTTTAATAGTAAAAACAAAATGGCGGTAACCAGGATAGCTATGAGTCCGCCAAAGTAAATTCTGTTATTATTTAAAGCGGCAGATATTTTTTGCATCAGCAGGTTCTTTGGATGCAAATTATCCTGCGGGCTTTATTAAATTATTAACCCATTGTTAAGCCAATATTACTATTTTCTTGAGGAAACATAGTTGGACGACATCATTAAGCAGCCTGAACAGGAGAAGTATTATGGGGTTGAAAACTGTACCAGCAAAGTAGCAACAGCAGGCTTGTAAATTTGCTATCCAGTAAAGATTTTGTTTTGTTTATTCCCAGGTTGATGGCATTGAAGCTACAGGTAAGCAGGTTTTGCTGCATGGATTCATCATATAGTTTAAGTTCGCCGGCATTATCAAAAACATAATTATATCTTTTTCCGTCAAGTTCCACAACACCTTTTCCTGAACCCGCTTTTAATTCTTCCACCATTCCCATCTTAATGCCGTATTCATTCTTAATTACTTTTTTGGGGGTCAAAAAACCTTTCTTTTCGAAAGAGAACATTCTTTTGCCAATGTCGCTTGCAATACGTGCAAACCTGGTTTGTTTACTAAAGGAAATGTCTGCCAGTACTTTCTCATCATCCCTCAACTCAAAATTTTCCTGCGATGAAGTGTTGTTTGTTTTAACCCATTTCATAACTATAGTTTTGATTTTAAGAGTGTGAATATAATTTCAATTCGGCTTATAATAGCAGTGTGCCAAACAATGTGCCGTAAATGTGCATAGTAACAATTTGGTAACAATAAATTAATATAAAAAAAGCCACCCAGGTAAGAATACCGGGTGGGAGCATGAGAAAACTTGCTAATTGCTAAGGAAATATGTATAGTGTTCAAACTATTTGTTCAGGCGCAAACTACACTCCCTATGTTACGTTAAGTTAAATGAATGATTATGTAAATGTTATGTATTAAGGCAGTCTTTGGGGAATAAGATTCCCATTTTGATCATACAAATCGGTAGCGGTTATCTTTCCTTTCTTATCATACACTTTCCATTCCCCGGTTTTAAAACCATGTAGAAAACTGCCGCTGCTTTGAAGGCTTCCGTCTTCATAATAAAATTTTCCGGTGCCGTGGTATTGGCCAAATGCATCCAGTGGCAGGTCTGCCTGTAACTGCCCGTTCTTATAATAAGAGCCATAAAAAATACGGGTATCTTTTTTGGCTATGATGATTTGCCTGATAATACCTGCTGAATCTTTCATGAGCTGGCTTACGGTAGAATCTTTTTTGTTTACATAGTATTGGGCCGTTACAAAATCACTCCTGTAATATTCCTTTTGATAACTGCTGTCGCTTTTTTTAATGACCGAATCGATGAAAGGGGTTGCTAGTATTTTATCATTTACGTTTTGTTGTTTGCAGCTGGTAATGAATAAAACGGAGATCGTTGCGAAGAAGAAAATTATTTTCATGATGATTATTGAGATACAAATTTAAAAAAAAGCATCCACCGGATGGCAGATGCTTTTTTAATAAGATTATTCTTAATTAAAATTTGGTCCATCCTTTCCACCAGCTTGTAAGCGGGCCCGCAGGTGCAACAGCACCACGGAAAGTAACTGTCTGGTCAAAGAAAGTATCACCGGCAAATTTTGCATCAGTAAATCCGCCACCTGTTAAGATCTTCTGGTTACCATTTGAACCTGCAAATGGAGTAGGATCCGGAGCTCCATAATTATAAGGCTGAATTAATTTAGCATCAGCTGCGTTTGTAAGGATATCATTATTATAAAATGAATTGGTGAACCATGCAGTTAATGTTGCATCCGAATTAATGGTAGCACCGGCAGTTCCTGAGAACTTAATATTAACTGTGTTGCCTGCTAATGTTACGTTACGTAAACGTAAACTACTGTCTTCAATATTCAATGCAGTTGATGTACCGGTTGTAGCATCAATTAAAATACCCTGTGGCCATCCCATTATAATGGAGTTGAATAATGATATGGCTGAGTTCCTCCTGATCTGTGCACCGGCACGGAAAAGTGAGTTACCAAAATTGTTTAAACCTGCTCTTGGGCCGATGGCTGTAATATTGCTGAAGATGGCATTGGTCTTTGGTGTTGAAGTGGTTCCGGTTGCGTTGTTATCACTTTCAAAAGCTTCTGAAGTTGATATATCAGCGATCAAAGAATCACGCATGATCAAACCAAACTGTACTTTTCCATTGTAGCCATTGTCTGTATCAAAATCATCATCCTGTGTTTTGTAGGCTATTAAAAATTTGCAATTCACACTTCCTCCAAACCACTCGTAAGCATCATCTTTTGCATAAGTAACCTGCACATGATCGATGGTTGTTCCGCTACCAACAGCAGCCATAGTCAAACTGTTGATCTCTTTATCGGGCTGGTAAGCATAACCTGCATATTCAATCCGTACATATTGCAATACACCTGAATTATCATTGGATACAGGAACTGGCGCAACTGCATCACCGGAGCCAGCCAGGCCATCGCCATTGGCATTATCAATACCGCCCTCTACCTGGTATAAACCGGCGGTGCCATTATAACTTAAATTGTATCCTGCTTTACCGCAAAGTACAATTCCGCCCCAATCACCCGATTGCGGGTTAGGAGACAATGAAGTGAAAACGATCGGCTCGGTAGCAGTACCTGCAGCCATAATTTTTGAGCCACGGGTAATAACCAGCGCTGCTACATCAGAGCCGCTGAAAGATCCTTTGATAACGGTTCCGGGTTCAATGGTCAGGGTATGATTACCTACTATATAAACAATTCCTTTAAGGATGTAAGAGTTTGCCTTACGCAAAACCGTATCGGCATTGATACGTCCCTGCAGGGTGATGGTTTGTGCAGTAGGAGTTCCGCCACCACCGCCACCATTCACAACAACAACCTGTATTTCGCCGTCTGTTTCAATTTTTCTGCAGCCGGTAACTGTTATAGCCATGATGGCTGCTGCGTATAAAATGTACTTTTTCATTTCTGTATTTTATTTTTAAATTTTATAAAGAGTAATTAAATGTTAAGCTATAATTGGTACCGTATTTTCTTGTAAAACGATAGGCATCATCACTTTTTTTAAAACTTGTTTTTCCGCCACGGTTCTGGTAAAAATATTGGGTCTGGTTTAGCAGGTCAGAAATATTCAACCTGATCTCTGCTTTTCTTTTCAATAATTTTTTTGCCAGTTGCAGATCAAATAAAGGCCTGGGTGCTTCATAAATATCCGGTGCACCACCAACGATATCACCAACCAAATAAATCCTTTCACCGATCTGGTTATACAAAAGCGTTGCATTTATACCGTACTTCTCCAGGTCATACAATAAACCCAGGTTTAAAATGTAAGGAGATTGCCCTTGTAAAGACCTGTCAACCTGTAACCCTTCATCTTTTACGCGGCTGCGGATATAAGCTGCATTAGCCTGGAATGTAAAATTCTTTAGCGGTTTAATGAAGTCCAGCTTTTTACGCATCTCAACTTCTACTCCGTATGAATATGCTTTTTTAGCATTGGCATAATTTAATGTACTTGCACCACCACCAAGGCCATTGAATATCTGTTCGATGGGGTTGGTAAAATGTTTGTAGAAGATACCGGCATTGATCACTTCACCGGCTCTTGGATATATTTCGTAACGAAGATCAAAATTGGCGATCTTGGTTCTTTTTAAAAGTGGATTGCCCTGCACAGAAGCGTTCAATTCAAAATCATACAGGTTCAGAGAAGATAGTTCACGAAGCTCAGGACGGATCACCGTTTGAGAACCTGATAAGCGTATGTTGGTCTTGTTATTTAATTTATAAGTAGCATTTAAGCCCGGAAGAAAATCGGTTACTTTAGAATATGTGTGACGGGGATCCCATTTTTTTACACTGCCAATTAACTGGTCGTAATTTTCAACCCTTAAACCCCAAACCACTCTTAATTTATCTGTGAACTGGTTGTCAAATTGCAGGAAACCTGCATTCAGTATGGTATTGGCCATGTAGCGGAATGTGTTTCCCTTAATGGCATCAAAAGCAAATTTATTGTCGGTGCCGTTACCAAAGTTTGCAACATCAAAAACCTGGTCGGCTGGTAATAACCTTAAGGATGGATTATCAAGTGGTAGGTAATTGGCAAAAAGTTGTGCATCATAAAGGCGGTCTTTTATCTGCAGCATGTAACCTCCCTTTATTGTTTGCGTGAGGTTAAGCCATTTAAAATTGTAAGAAAGATCACCACCGGCTGTATAAATATAATCGCTTAGTGTTTGATAAATGCGACTGCCACTTTGCTGCGAAAGCGAATTGGAAATAAGCAATGTGTAAGGGTCCTGTGTATTGCTTGCTTTTGAATATAAGATGCGGCGCTGATCAGGTGTATAACCATCCAGGATATTGAAAGCACCATACCATTTGAATTTCAGTTTTTTGGTCAGGCTGTGATCACCGGAAGTTTGTACAGTAAAAAAGGTGTTTTGTTTAAAGGTGAACTGGCTGCCTTTAAGTTGTTCTGTTCTTGAATAATCTTCTCCCATGCGTTGTGTAACAGAATTTGCCGTGTTAATATTTAAAACAGCTTTTACTGCAACACGGTTACGTGGGTTCAGTTGCAGGCTAACGCTTCCCAAAGCGCCTACAGCTACATCCTGCTGATATTTATCGTCATCATAGTTCGAGATAACACTCACAACATTGGTCAGGTTATCAATTGCATTCGACCTGTTCAACAGTTTAAGAGACTTGTTACTCTTATTATAGTTGATAGCAAATATGCCACCGATATTCTTACCGAATATCTTACCGCTAAAGCCACCGTTTGCCTGGAAAGCAACATTGAGCGGTGCTGAAGTTTTTTCCGGGCTCCATGCATTACGCATTTGTTTGCCAATGGCAGTTTTGCCTGCAGGTGAAGTAGAGTCGAATGCAGCTTTCCTTGTGTAGGTAGTTGGTAAATTCCTTGTTCCGTCATCAAGGCCCAGCCAATCAGTTTTTCCGCCCTGGTCTTTATAAAAATCTTTACCAATGGTTTGTGAATTAAATCCTGAACCAAGCTGTATAGAAAAAAAGTTTTTTGTAGGGATATCTTTTGTGTTAACCTGTATAAGTCCGCCGGCCCACTCGCCCGGGAACTCTGGAACAAATGCTTTGTTGATGATGATGTTATCGATCATAGAAGCAGGTATCAGGTCGAATGAAAAGGTTTTACGGTCAGGTTCGGTACTGGTTAATAATACACCATTGAGCATGGCCTGGTTGTAACGATCAGCCAAACCTCTTATCACGATAAATTTACCTTCCTGTATACTGGCTCCTGGCGTACGTTTCAGTACTTCACCGGTATTTTTATCGGGGCTTCTCCTGATGGCTTCAGCAGAGATAACAGAAGCTACCGTATTGGTTGTTCTTTGAAAACTGATCAGTGCATTTACACTTTCTTTTTTAGCAGATGTGGCACGTACGGTCACTTCTTCCCCTGTTTTTGACTTTACATCAAGTGCAACATCCACATAAGCGATTCCATCAGAACCTGTTTCTATTTCATTTACTTCTTTGCTTTGGTAATTGGTAGAACTGATAACCAGTGTATATTTTTTACCGGCCTCTACATTCAGAATAAAACGCCCGTCTACGTTTGTTGCAATGCCTTTTGCGGTTTCTTTAATCAAAACAGTAACGCCTGCGATTGGAGCGCCGGTTTTTGAGTCTGTTATCTTCCCTTCGATCTTCCCTTTTTGTGCAAATGAAAATGATATGCTGAGTAAAAATGAGGCAATTAGTATTAGCGATTTCATGCAGTAATAATTTACTGCAAAAAGACAACTAGCATATTATGCCAACATGAATGAAAGGTTAGGGAATTGTTACGCTAATGTTACGCTAATGTTATGCGATCGTGTTTAAAACCTGAATTGTAACCTGCAGGTAAAAACATCATCTTTTATATCTGATGTGTAACCAGTAAGCTGTGTTTTTTCATTGGTTACTTTGGCATAATACAAAACGATCTTTACATTTTCTGTTAAGTAATTGATGTAACCAAAACCAATGGTATGATATTTAATATTGGCTGCTGTAAAATTGCTGCCGGCTACGCCGATCTCATTGCTGCTTACTTTGGTATTGGGATCATACCAATCATATTTTATCAGCAACTGGTGCTTTGTATTGAAGATATGTTGCAACAAATAAAAATAAGCGCCATTAAAATTGCGGATATGAAAACCATCAGTACCGGTTACCAAAGCAGTTGGAGTTTCAGAACTGGCTGCTGTACCGGTTTGTTTACCGGTTATAAATTCGCCCCTTAATTCAGTGGTAAGACCCTTTCTGCTTTTAAATTTAAACTGTGCATTGGCTCCATAGTAATGCCTTGGCGATGTTTGATCGATATTATCTGTAGCCGAATCGACAGTAATTTTTTTTATACCAGCAACGGTATTGGTTGAATACACATATTTTGTATTCTGCACCAGGCTTCCATATAAAATAGATGCACCGGCACCAACTGTAATTTGTTTGCTAATGTGATAAGGTTTTAGCGTCAGGTTGCCGATGATATCTTTTGAATTATCAAAATCACCAGTGGCATTTATGCCCTGGCCGTTAAAGACGCCGATATCAGCCTTCAGGTATTTTAATGTTTTATCTTTTCGCCTGGAGTCTAAAGTGATCATGGCTCCTACATCTCTTTCGCTTCTCATCAATGTCTGGCTCATCCTGCCTCTTTCGGGGCTTTCCCTGTCGCTACTGCTGAGGTTCGTTTCAAAACCAAAGGGCCGTGCAAAAATTCCGGTGGTAAATGAAAGCAGTTTAAGATTGTTTTCAAAAACCCGTCCCCACACATCTCTTACGGTAAACCCTCTTTCATTGGCATCAAACTGAAATACGATCTGCACACTTGGCTTATTTCCTTCAGAAAAATGAGCATAATCAATACGCACCCTGCTCCGGCGCAGCATAAAACGGTTACTTACTTTAGTAGAAAAGTCGCCTCCTTCAAAAGACCTGATCCCTTTACTGCCTGCAACCTGGAACTGGGGTTGAATATAAGCGCTGATCTTAAGATGGTCGAATTTTTTATAGAGGTTTAACAGGCCACGACCGGTTTCTTTACTTGTATCTACCATATCCATTAAATACTGTGCCTGTATAAATTGGCATAAGCATAGACACAAGCCCAGCAGGACCAGTTTTTTCCTCAGCATAAAAGCAATTTTGCGCAAAGAAATAACAATTTAATATTACCTCTGTGTTATCAAATCATTACCATTTTTAAGAAACTTTATTTTTTTAAGCTAAAAAGTAATCTTTGCCGCAAATCATAAAATTATGTCAGGATTTAATTCAATATTAAAGATCTTCTTACCCAAAGACCGTGTTTTTTTTCAGCTTTTTGAAAGTGTGGTGGATGTTTTAGTAAAAATGGGCGAAAAATTGAAAGAAGTAGTAAATGAACCCAATTTTGATGGCAGGGCAAGGTTGATAAAAGACCTGGAAGATATGGAGCATGAGAATGATGACCTGACGCACCAGATCTTTACTGAATTGGGCAAAAATTTTATTACGCCTTTCGACAGGGAAGATATTCACTACCTGGCTTCTGCACTGGATGACATTGCCGATTACATATATGCATCTGCAAAAAAGATAAATTTCTACAGGGTAAATCCCAATGATACCGGTATCCATAAAATGGCCGATATCATTGCCCAGGGTTGTGTGGCCGTACACAACGCAGTAACAGAACTACGCAATATGAAGGACATGCGCCGCATCACCGACGCACTGGTTGCCATTAACAGTATAGAGAACCAGGGAGATGATATTTTTGATATGAGCATTGAAAAACTTTTTGCCGAAGAACCCGATGCCAAAGAAGTAATTAAAAAAAGAGAGATCTACCAGGTAATGGAAATTGTAACAGATAAATGTGAAGATGCTGCCAATGTGATAGAAAGTATAATTGTGAAGTACGCATAAAAGTTAATGGTTCATAGTTAATAGTGGATGACTGCACTAGTACGAGCTACTATTAACAATTAACAGATAACAAATAACAGAAAGAATGACTCTTGTAATAGTAATTGTAGTACTGGCACTGATATTTGACTACATCAATGGTTTTCATGATGCCGCAAACTCAATAGCCACCGTTGTTTCCACCAAAGTGCTTACACCTTTCCAGGCGGTGGTATGGGCCGCTTTTTTTAATTGTGTTGCTTATTTTATTTTTCAGGATCATGCGGTTGCGAATACGATCAGTAAAACAGTTGCCAAAGAATTTATTACACTGCCCGTTATTTTATCAGGCCTTATTGCGGCTATTTTCTGGAATTTATTGACCTGGTGGTATGGTATCCCTTCTTCATCATCTCACACACTGATAGGAGGGTTTGCCGGCGCAGCCATTGCACATGCCATTTCTGTAAAAGGTATTGGAATAAGCTGGGGAAAGATCGTAGAATCAGACATCATCATCAAAACAATACTGTTCATTTTCCTGGCGCCGCTTATCGGTATGGCCATTTCAATTTTTATTACCGTTGTAACGGTAATGAGAAATGTGTGGCTAAGACTTGGGATTATAGCTGTAAGTACCATTCTGACTGTTTTTCTTTTTGATAATTTCGAAAGCCATAAAATGGACGAAAACCTTGAAAAGTTTTTAAAGATCGATAAGTATAAAAAAGAGGTAAGCGAAACAGCGGCTAAAAAAGCAAAGAATCCAAATGATACAACCCTTGTAAAAGCATATAATATAGCAAAAGGAAAACTTGATAAGGCAATCCCCAACTATAATAAAATTGCCGTGCTTGTTGAGGATTTTGATAAACTTGGTGCAAAGAACATTGCCAAACAGGCTGCAGACAATGGCTGGCTGAAAGACATTGAAGCAAGCAGGCTGAAGGATGATGTAAGGAATGCGAACGACTTTTTAATATTGGAAGCAAAAGCTTCAAGCGATACAGTAGCTAATGCATCATACAAAATTGCAAAGGACGAAACTGAAAAATACAAAGACCCGCTGAAAAAGTATTTGGCAAAAGAAATATCTGCTGATAGCACGCTTGTAGCATTAAATGCCATTTACCCGATCAACAATGCAAATACTGAAAAAATAAAAAAGAAGATGGAATCTTTCAGTATTGAAAAAGCATTGGCAAAAGATATTGATAAAGCGGATAACAGTATGATCGTTTGGGGCATCATTTGCACCTCACTTTTATTTTGCCTGATCTATTTGTATGTTGAAAAAATAAAAACACCCACAGCATTTAAGGTTGCCAACATGTTCAAAAAGCTGCAGCTATTAAGCTCTGCAGCATTCAGTATCGGGCATGGCGGAAACGATGCACAAAAAGTAATGGGTATCATCGGGGCAGCATTGATCGCAAACGGCACCATCCAGAATTTTTCTGATCTGCCCAATTGGGTGCCCATTGCCTGTTATGTTGCCATTGGTTTAGGTACCATGAGTGGCGGCTGGAAGATCATTAAAACCATGGGTACAAAGATCACAAAAGTTACACCGCTTGAAGGCGTTGCGGCAGAAACATCAGGAGCATTCACATTATTCTTTACCGGCCAGATGGGTATACCGGTATCTACTACGCATACCATTACAGGCAGTATCATTGGTGCTGGCGCAACCAAACGTTTGTCAGCGGTTCGCTGGGGGGTTACTGTAAATCTTTTATGGGCCTGGATATTGACCATACCTGTAAGCGGTTTATTGGCTGCAGGCACTTATTATGTAGTTCGCCTGTTCCTGTAGGATCAGCATTTAATAATATCATTTTAAATCACTCACCACCATGAGTGATTTTTTTGTTTTCTTTGCGTATGCAAAAAATTCTGGTTACAGGTGGTTGCGGTTATATTGGTGCACATACCATTGTCGACCTGATCGAAAACGGTTTTGAAGTTATTTCTGCTGATAATAATTCAAGAAGTAACGAGAACATTTTAGATGCCGTAGAAAAGATCACCGGCAAAGCTGTAAAGAATTATAAAGTCGACCTTTGTATCTACGATGATACCTTTGCCATTTTCCAGGAGAACCCGGATATCACCGGTATCATTCATTTTGCTGCGTATAAAGCGGTGGGAGAATCGGTGGAAAAACCTTTACTCTACTTTGAGAATAATCTAAACTCCCTTATCAATATTTTAAAATGTGCTGATGAATTTTCGGTGCCCAATTTTGTTTTCTCTTCTTCCTGCACTGTCTATGGTAATCCTGATTCAATACCAGTAACAGAGGAAACACTCATGAAACCTGCAGAATCGGCTTACGGAGCTACCAAGCAAATGGGCGAAAAGATAGTGAATGATGCTATGAATGCCAATGAGAACAAAGCTATTTTATTAAGGTATTTTAACCCGGTTGGTGCACATCCTTCAGCATTGATGGGAGAATTGCCATTGGGCAAACCACAGAACCTGGTGCCTGCAATCACACAAACAGCCATTGGTAAATTGTCCATGATGAGGGTTTGGGGCAATGATTATGATACCCGTGATGGCAGCTGCGTTCGTGATTATATACATGTTTGCGATATAGCGCATGCACATACACTGGCACTTAATTATCTATTGCAAAATAAAAACCACACCAACTGCGATATTTTTAACCTGGGTACAGGCGATGGGCTTACGGTACTGGAGATCATCAACGAGTTTGAAAAGGTAAGTGGCGTAAAACTCAATTACGAGATCGGTCCCCGCCGCCCCGGAGATGTGGTAGCCATTTATGCCAATAATGATAAAGCAAAAAACCTGTTAGGCTGGAATCTTAAGTATAGTTTGCAAGACATGATGGCAACAGCCTGGAAATGGGAGCTGAAACTGAAGGAAGATGAAAAACTTTTTAATTCTTCTTCTGATGCTGGGTTGAATTAAGGCGGCCTTCCTTTTCTGTATATTTTCTAAAACTTTGTGGGCAACTTTTTTATTCTCATTTGCCACCCTGCAAATCTTTCTTTTACTTTGCGGCAATTGCAGATAGCAGTTTAAAACCTTTTATTGTATGCTCAACGAAATTCAGGTTTCAGGTAACAAAGACACACGCAGCGGTTTTGGCGATGGTATTTTAGAAGCCGCCCGTAAAAATCCCAATATTGTTGCCCTTACAGCCGACCTGGCAGGTTCTTTAAAACTAAACGGATTCATTAAAGAATTTCCTGAAAGGTTTATCCAGTGCGGTATTGCCGAAGCCAATATGATGGGCATTGCTGCAGGTTTAACTATTGGAGGAAAAATTCCTTATACAACTACGTTTGCCAATTTTTCTACAGGCAGGGTTTATGACCAGATTCGCCAGAGCATTGCATACAGCGGAAAGAATGTAAAAATATGTGCATCGCATGCCGGCCTTACTTTAGGTGAGGATGGCGCTACGCACCAGATACTGGAAGATATAGGTTTGATGAAAATGTTGCCGGGTATGACCGTGATCGTGCCGGCAGATTATAACCAGACGAAAGCGGCGACCATGGCCATAGCCGATCATGAAGGACCAGTTTATCTACGCTTTGGACGCCCGGTTTGGCCAATCTTTACCAGCGAAGCTGATTTTGTAATTGGCAAGGCACAACAATTTTCTGAAGGATCAGATGTGTCCATCTTCGCCTGCGGCCATATGGTTTGGAAGGCCATTGAGGCAGGAAAAATACTTCAGGAAAAAGGGATCAGCGTTGAAGTAATAAATATCCATACTATTAAGCCGCTGGATGTGGATGCAGTTGTAGCATCTATCAAAAAAACAAAATGTGCCGTAACTGCAGAAGAACATAATATCATTGGCGGCCTGGGAGATGCTATTGCACAGGCAGCGGCCAAACATTGTCCCATACCGATCGAGTATATTGGTACCAACGATACTTTCGGCGAAAGCGGAAAGCCTTTGGAACTGTTAATAAAATATGGTTTAGATACTGATTTTATAGTGGCAGCAGCCGAAAAGGCCATGGCCAGAAAATAGATATATTAAACTTTTACACAAAAAGCCAATCTTACCTGCACTTTATAACTATTGCAACATTTTAATTTTGATTAAATTGCAATAGCGAAGAAGTAAGATTGGCTTTTATTTTGACGCTCAACTAATATGACTGAACATTTAGACGATAAAGAACTGCTGATGCAGTTCAGGGATCCTGCAACCAAAGAACGCAGTTTCACCCTTATATTAAAAAAATACCAGGAAAAACTTTACTGGCATATCCGCCGTATGGTGGTAAGCCACGAAGATGCCAATGACGTGTTACAGAACATGTTCATTAAAGTATGGAAGGCGTTGGAAAATTTCAGGGAAGACAGCCAGTTATATACCTGGCTTTACCGGATCGCCACCAATGAATGCCTTACTTTCCTGGAAAAAGAGAAAAAAAGGTCTTCGGTTTCATTGAGTGATGTGGAAACCGGCCTTAGTAATAAACTTCAGGCCGATAAACATTTTGACCCGAATAAACTGGAGTGGAAATTACAGGCAGCCATACAGCAATTACCTGAAAAGCAACGTGTTGTGTTCAATTTAAGGTACTATGATGAGATGCCTTACGAGAAAATGAGCAAGGTGCTGGAAACAAGTGAAGGGGCATTGAAAGCAAGTTATCATCACGCTGTAAAAAAAATTGAAGATTTTATATTGAATAGTTAAACTTTTGGCCAGATAAACAGTCTGAATTACGTAGATGGAAAATAGAATAGACATATTGAATGAATTGAAGGAGCTGAGTCCTACCATTGCAGCCATCGAAAAAGTAAATGTTTTTACTGTTCCGGAAGGGTATTTTGAATACCTGGGTGCTGATATTTTGTTTGGGATCGAAGCTGAAAATGGGGTAACTCATTTGGCTTCTCCTGTTGCTGATGTACCAGCCGGGTATTTTGATTCCCTGGCAGATTCTATTTTAAATAAGATAAAAACACAGGATATTGAAGAGATCAATACTACTTTATCTGCTGACCTGATCAGCCTTACCGGTAAAAATGTTTACGAAGTACCACAGGGCTATTTTGATACATTGGCTGATTCAATTCTTACAAAAATAAAAACACAGGAAGTTGAGGATGCGGCTACCGAAATACGGGCTTTATCTCCTATGTTGTACAGCATTCAAAACGAAAATGTTTTTGAAGTACCACAGGGTTATTTTAAAAACCTGAGCGATGATATTTTAGATAAAGTGAAGCCTCAACCTAAGGTAATTCCAATGCAAAGGCGTAGCAGCAACTTATTTAAATATGCAGTGGCAGCAGCTTTTACCGGTGTGATGGCACTGGGAGTTTTTAAATTTACTGATAATAAAAATAATACTGATTCTGCAGTAGAAATTGGAATGCAGATCGCTAGGGAAAATAAATTTGATGAAGAACTGGCAAAGATATCTGATGCAGACATTATAAAATTTTTAGAGGCAAATGGCACCGATGTTAAAACAGCTATGATTGCCAACAGTGTAGATGAAAATGACTTGCCTTCGCAGGAAGATTACCTGATGGACGAAAAGGCTTTGGATAAATACCTGAACAATATCAATGTAAATGACTTAAAGAATTAAAATAACTATCATGAAGAAATATTTACTCATATTGACCCTTTTGCTTGGCAGCTTCTCAGTGGCTTTTGCCCAGGAAGGAGACGATCAAACGAAACAGGAAAAAATACAGGCGCTGTATGTAGCATATGTAACACAGCAATTACAGCTTACACCTGATGAGGCACAAAAATTCTGGCCTTTGCATACACAGTTTGCAAATGAGATAAAAGGCGTTGGTAAAGATCTACCTGAATTGGATAAAGAGCAAGCCCGTTTAAATATCAAAAAGAAGTACCAGGATAATTTTGTTAAGATAATTGGCTCCAACAGGTGTGAAAGGTTTTTCAGGATGAGAGATGAATTTAACAAGCGGCTGCTGAAAGATCGAATTCAAAACAATCAACAAAGACAAAGGCCCATCAGGCGTGGCCAATAAAATAGGTTCTCTAAAAGTAAAAAACTCCCTTTTCAGGCATAGGCCATAGAAGGGAGTTTTTCTTTAAGGTATTTTACAGAACTGATAATTAATTACTCCTATTTTTTTATGAACTGGCGGCTTATTTTTCTTCTTCCGTTTGAAATTGTCAACATATAATTTCCTGCAGCTATTCCATCAATGTCCAGTTTTCTTACATAGTTGCCTGTAAACTGCAGGCCTTCTTCTTTCCGCATCATTAGCCGTCCATCAGTTGCAGTAATTGCATAAGTAAGTTTTCCTTTTTCTGTACTAAAGCCAAAATTAATTTCACGCTGGGCAGGGTTGGGATAAAGGCTGATGATCTCTAAGTTGGTACCAGTACCATTTTTAAATAGTTTTATTGTATTTGAATATTTGATCACGCCATTTGCTTCATTACTCCTGATGCGGTAAAAAATATTATTTGCATTGGGAATATGGGTGAAATCATATTGTTTTCCAGTTGTAGAAGTTAGGGAACCAATTTTTGTAAAATTGGTTGCATCAGCCGATAATTCTACATCCAGTGTAGCACCCGAGGAAAGGGCAGTGTATTCCCATTGTAAAATTGCTTTGGCTCCGTTCCATCTGCCTCGCAACAAAAAATTATTTGCAGGTAAAATAGAAATATAAGGCTGCGTCCATAAACCACGCCCATGAGTTGCAGCAGCTACCAACCCATCTGATGGCCTGTATTGCAGCATATCAGTACGTACTGTTGGAAAAGTAGGGCTTGGTATCCAGACTGTAGCACCTCCATTAATGAGTTGGGTTAAATAAACCCCGGCTTCGGTTGCAATGATGGCTTTTGTATTATCGTTTGGTACAAACATGCACCACCTTACCGGCATGTCGGGGAGATTACCCTCAATGCTTGTCCAGGATGTACCTCCGTCTGTACTTACCCAAACACTGTTAACACTATAATTTGAAAAGGAACATATCAGGGTATTATCGCTGGTACCCACTTCTATACAGGATACATCTGCAGCAGCAGGCAATCCTGTGCTGATATTGGTTCCTGCAGATCCGCTGGCAATTGTATTGGCATTGTCAACATATATCACCCTGCCACCGGCAGTTCCAAAATAAACCCGGTTTGATGTGTGAGGAGAAACTTTAACGGCAAGTACGCTTGCTGAGTTGAGCGCAGTTATGTTTACCACAGCATTGGCACTTCCTGTTTGGGGGTTCGTCCATCGGCGATAAGAACCTGCAATATCACCACAGTACATAATATCGGCATCATCATCATAATCGGTTGGATTAATAAACTGGCCGTCAGCCGAGAGGCTTAAATTTACACTGCTCCATGTCGTTCCTCCATTGGTGCTGCGCCTGTATTGGTTATAAACATAAGAGGTAAACTGGAATAATGGTTCATCCTGGTCTATATGTACAAATGCACCATCTCCGCCGGTTACTTCTGTAGTGCTGCCAAGTCCCGCAGCTGTAAACCGGTGGCTGCCATTATCCTGTGCACCTGCAAGAAAATTATTAGTGGTGGAAGGATGGATAGCTACAGAGTAAAACTGCTTTATCCTTAATCCTGCATTCCTGTCTCTGATAGTTGTGCCACCATCACTGCTATAATGAACACCCCCATCACAGCCAAATAATACCCTGTTGGCGCCATACATCTTAATGAAATGTATATCTGCATGAACATATTGTGTAGTAACAGGTGGTAAACTGGCATTATTTGTCCAATCAGCTAATTTAGTCCATGATGTACCGCCATTTACAGATTTGTATGGATCAAGGCCGCCAACAATTACATTGCCGGAACCATCTATATCAACCCCCAGGCAATACCAACCTTGGCCGCCCGCCCATCCTGCAGTAGGTTGCCCTGTAGTGGCTGCCCAGTTGGCACCACCATCTGTTGATTTGTAAATAGTAGGTACCTGATCGGTTGAAACATCAACCGGTAAAGCATATAAAGTATTTCCGTTACATCCTAATTCTATTCTACGGGTACTGGCTGGATATCCTGCTGTTGCAGAAGTCCAGGTGCCGACAGCAACTGTTGAAGGGTTATCAGTATACCGGTAAGCACATGTACCAAACTGCCCGGCACTTACATGAAGCCTGCCTGTACTGCTTAATTCCATATCGCTGAAACGGCTCGTACTTAACCCACTCGGCGTAATGGTTGTCCAGGAAGTACCCCCGTTTGTAGAGCGAAAAACACCTGACATAGTTGATACATAAACATTTCCCGATGCATCACAAAGTATTTTACTACAGAAATTATAACTTGCTCCTGTGGTACTGGCAAGTTGTGTCCAGGTAGCTCCGCTATTGGTGCTTTTAAAGATACCATCACCTTGCACTGCATCTCCATTAAAAGGCCACTCTCCTGTACAAAAATACATAGTGGCTGGAGTTACAGGATCCTGGCAAATACCGGTAATTGCCATGTTGGAAAAAAAATCATTTACAAATGTCCATGTAGCAGGGGAGGCTGTAATATCAGTTGTTTTCCAAAGTCCACCAGCTACACCGCCTATCCATACTGTGTTACCGGTTACATCTGCTGCATCCACCAGTATAGCTCTTATTCTTCCCGAGGTAATACCACTATTAGCCCTGGTATTTCCATTAGAACCACCAACCACATCAGAAGTAGGGCCACGTTCTGTCCAGTTACCATAACCGGCTATGAGCTGAAAGGGTAATTCTCTCTTAAGTGAATCGGTGTATAAAAGGGCTTTAAGAAGCCTATCCCTTGGCACCGTACCGGTTGCAGGGTCTTTGGTACGCTTAAATTCCATCTCCATAGCCTTATCCGGTCCGTCATATTCTTCATTTTCACCTTCCTCTCTATCAGCTTTTTGAACACAGGCAGTTAACAGGCTTACCAATAAAATAAATAGAAAGAATGGGTTTTTCTTAAAAGTCATGTTAAGTTATTAATAGTCTTATAAAGCAGCTCCTTAAGAATTAATTAAAAATAATATGATAACGCTCATTTTGAATATTTTATTTACCAACAGGCTGTAGATAATTTTTAATTTAGTTCATTTCCTTTTTGCCATTCTGCCTGCCTTCCCCTACCTTTGCAGCCTTAAAAACAGGCCTTTTAATAAAAATATCAATTAACAATTATGGTAGAGATTAAACCAG
>Ga0193752_1000094_pt1 | contig 123573 bp, 104 predicted proteins | sample H1c1metaG_FD_144924 | JGI IMG/M metagenome (GOLD analysis project Ga0193752, IMG submission 144924) | Soil microbial communities from a riparian zone of the East river system, Colorado, United States - H1c1 | ecosystem: Environmental > Terrestrial > Soil > Riparian zone | place: USA: East...
AATAATTAAAACCCTGTACTTTTATTCTTCATCATGCGTCCTTACAAAGAAATTTGTGCATGTTTCCTGCCTAAATATTGTGCACGCTTAATTGCCGAAAACTGTGCATTGTTAATTGCCGACTACAAATAAACGATGCAAAGCAAACTTTTGTTCACCGTCGTCATACCATCCCTATCAAAGGTAGGTCACTTACTGAATTAAAAGCATTAGTCATACCTTGGGATAAGCCTTTTTTCAATAGTGTGTTATTTCAAGGCATTGCAGAAACTTCTGAAAAGAGGGTGGCTGATAGTATTATTTCTTTGGTGTCTCTTACTACAGATGCATCATTCATCACTAGCGACAACCCAATTACTACAGAATGGAGCCGCGACATTAACGGCATGGAAAATGGTGGGCATGTCAGATGCGTTCCCCTCGATAGCAAGCATCTGCTTTCAATTCGGCCAAATCATCAGCAGCTTGATCCGAATGTGATACATAAAATACATGTCCTACCACAGGACGAAACAAATTATGTTCTCTCCCGGAACCAACAGCAACTAAAACAGTGCTCGTTGTTTATTTTGGGTGATAGTGATGGGCTGGCTTCATTTCAGAAGCAGATGGGTGAGTTGTAACTATAGTTTTTCAATCTGAGATGACTAGTTTAAAATGTTTAAATACACTTTATCTGGGTTAGGTTTTCCGATCTTTAACCATGCGATTTAGATCTTGATTCCTTTAGCCTCAAGTAATTCCTTTAATTTTTTTCCGCGATCAACAGGAAATCGATGTTGATTAAGTCTGAAATCGAACAAGAGGGTATCATCGATCAAGAAAGTCTTTGAGGCATCTGAATTGGTGTAGCTACCGGCTACCAAAACTAACAAGCGCAAGCCTTCTATTTCTTTTTTGAACGGAATACTAAAATTTCTCCATTCAGGGGTTCCTAAAGCGAAAGGGCTGATCAATCCTCGATATTCAATTAGGTATTGTAAGTTTTTGTAAGGTTCGTAATCGTCTTTGTCAGCTATGAAAAAGAAAAACCGCATAGTTATATTTCTACTGACCGCTCCTTCATTGCAAATCTTGATTGTGACGGTATCTATGTCTGGTGATTGAACAAAAGAAATTGGCGACGATGCACAAAACTTTATCAGCGGCTCCACGCCTTTAACAATCAATATTCGTGAAGAATCTTTCACAAGTTTTTCGATCCTCTTTTGAGCTGTATCATATTTTAACCCATATTGTGCTAAGGCTTCGATAGTTTCTCTTTTGCTTTCTTGAAGTCTGGCGAACGCGATAGAGTCTCGATAATTTTGAGTTTTATTGGCAATGCTGTCTCGATTCGTAATCTCCAGTTTATTTGCTTTTTGAGTCTTGTCCTTCTCATGTTGGTCATCAACCTCCTGCCAAATGGATAAGCCAATTATGAAGATGAAAATCATCGCTAAAATAAACCCTTTCTTTGTTAGAGGGTACTTTGATTCAGGCCGAAAAATCTGACCCTTATTTCTTTTTATGATAAGGTTATCTGTGGTAAAAAAAACTATGCAGGCGGCGAAGATTTGTGAAAAGATGATGAACCAGAATTTTGTCATGGAGGACGTCTTAAATAGGTATTATCTTTGATTTAACTGATAAAACAGCCGATGCTGTTATTCTTATGAATCCATATTAATGCAATTTCTTCAGATTCTCGCTCAATTTTCCGTAGAATCGCCACTTGTCTATATATTTCAAAAAAACACGAGCGTCATTTGGCAGTGGCATCTTTTGCAGTGGCGTTTCCCCGTGATTTTCTTTTGCCCCACTCATTGTTTTTGAAATATTCATTCCTCAAGTTCCCTGTAAACCGCTATTTCGTGAGTAATATGTTAGATAGACGGATTTTAAAAGTTCGCAGTTAAAATTTGCATTTATGCCGAAAGTATCTAATCTGTTTGCTTCGACTTTAAGTCTCTCCTTGTCTACATCTTCTACGAACTGATTGTAATTGTTTGCGTCGAAGCGTAATAAATTAGGGGGACAAAAAGCCCTGACGACATTTTGCCACAGACAATTTTAACTTCCCACCTTTTCAACATTGTCAAATAACCAGGAATCTTTAAGTAGACCAGTCTATCATCATTTAAACACTATACTCTGATGGAAACTTGTACAAGGTTGGGAAGTTTTGTAAATTGATCGTGAATAGTTTTACCATCTTCAAGACCATCTTCCACATCGAGTAGATGTGTCTTTATATTTCCACACAGAGTGATCATTTCATCATTTTCAATTTTGGCCCGAAACTGTTGATAAGCATCAAATGCTAACTGTTCTAGTCGATGAATATTCATGGTAGCAACCTTGTTTGCCGTATCTTTCGGCTCCGCAAGATCGATTTTCACCCAGAGCAATTTCGGATTCCCCGCGTCCCAGATTATTTCTCCTTTTTTGGGAGACAGCTGATGAGCAAGTCCGGATCGAAATACAGTATATAAGAACTCACCAAGTTCATTCTCAGGTGCAGGAAAAAAATCACAAACGAAGAGTTTGAAACTGTCTTTGTTTGCCAATTTTAAGTTGACACCTCGATACATTTGCTTTTGATTATTTTTTCCAATATAATATATACCACCATAAAAGTCTAGGACAGAGAACCAAAAAGTTAACAGAGCGGTGTCTAATTGTCTATGATAATGTTTACCAACTTCTTTTGCTATTTGAATTCTTTCTTGATAAAAACTTTGAAAAAATGTATTAATAACCTCTTGCGAATTGTTATGCATATTTTGAAACTTTTGCTTGGTAACTATGATTTTTTCTTTACAGTTATCTTTAAATGTAAACTTGAAGGTTATGGTGACATAGCCTTCAAGTTAATAAGATCAATAATTGTAAAGAATGAGTAAACATCTTGTGCGTTTTTATTTCGATAACTTTAGCTTTTAATATCTCAGCCTTTTTCCTTTTTCTTTTTCACTCGCTTTTTTTATTGACTGTTTAGTACGTCCAACTTCATCATTACTAACTATTGAAACAAACTCAAGCTGGACAATTAAATAAAATTCGCAAACCGCTAGGTTATTAAAAAACTAAGTTTACGCTGCTCACGTCTGCATAAGGTAAGTAGAATAAAACAATTATAAAGCCTTCGTCAATGTCTTTGGGTCAGGCTGATGCTCAATCTGAAGGCGAGCAAGTACTCTGCCGAGGTAAGTTTTGAATTTCAGATCAATAAATACATAATCTTTTTCATTGAATCTCAAGTAGGTTCAAGCTTACCAAATAGACAGCTCAGCCAGGATACACAAAATCATTTTCGATTACCAATAGTTGGGTTCTATTATACGGTGACATGTTGATTGCAGAATACTCATTGTGTGTGCAGGAATTATTTTGATTATTAAAATTTCCGAACTGTTCGTACTCTTGCCAGCCCGTCTTTACCATAGTTACTCCAGAATATGCCGGTGGTAAAAAAAAGATTGGTAGCGAACAAGGTACCATTCTCTTCTGCACCCCAATAACTGCAATTACCAAAGTTTACATCTGTACAATCGACAGAAAAGCCACCGATTAATCCTTTATTTCGAAACATCATTGATAATTCGGCACCTGATGGCAGGGACCAATCATCGAAACCTCCACCTCGATAGGTTCGGCAAATGGTATGGGCATTAAACCAGTTTGTGGAAGCACTCTGGTCAGCTGGAGCACATACAAAGCCGTGGACTCCACTGGGTTCAACATAATATACAATACCTCCGTGAGCGACGTCGCCAATTTTCAGGCCTGGTTTAAATGTTGCCCTTAATGTTAATAAGACAGTGTTTGTTGTATTTGGTTGTGTATATAGCAATTGATATGTAAATTCTGTTTGATCTACTATGTTGTTATCTCTATTGAAAAAAGTAATTTCTAATCCTTGCGTCCCCACATCGCTAATGCTTGCCGAAATATTTGAATTGCTGATCCCGGTTATTTTAACTAGTCTATTTTTCAGTTCTATTGTTTTCGATGCAGCATTTGTTAAGATTGGTGAAATGTAAAGTGTATAAGTTGCGGTAACGTCAGTCAATAATGAACCAAAAAGTTGTTTAAGTTTATCGAAATGTCCTTTGACTGTGAGGTCTTCGTTTTCCGCAATTTCATTCAATTCAATGAATTCAGTGACTGTAGGGAGTATAAGTTGCTTGTCTGATCTACGAAAAGTTCTAAACTTCCCTAAAATTTTTTGTTTAAAAGAACTTCCTTCCTGCACTTCAATCGGTGAAGATATTCCTAATCCTGAGGATGAAGATAGACTTTCAGCATAGGCTACCATGTGTGAAGTTTTATTGCTCTGATTCCACGCTTTAGCTTTAAGGTAGGCATAAATTCCCATAGCTATCAAACAGGATACTCCGAAGTGTGGGGTACCCGATAATCTCCATAAAACCGCAGATGCAATCGCTGCCTTGAATGCAAGATTAGCTCCATACAGCTGCAATCTTGCGAAGTCGATTTCTGGACTAGTAACTTCTATAGGGTCCTGATCGGTTGTCTGATTACCCAAAATATATGTAGTGTCGGTCTGAGAAGTTCCCAGAGGCGTTCGGTCGAATTTTGTATTTATAATTTGATAAGCAGCTAATCTTTTCTGTTCAAGGGTTAGAGAAGCTACGTTTTTCGACAGTTGAGTTCTAAGCTGACGCATGAGTTGCAGTTCTGTACTTTTTATTCCATCAGCAAAATCATTTTTCTCGATCGAGTCAATGATCTTTTCATAGCTGCTTACATAGTTATTGATCACTTCATCAGGATTGGTTACTGTTTGATAAGTTCCAACAGTCATTACTGGTGAAATCTCGCCATTCACCGGATTCAGATCTAAATGATAGCTCCCGGGCGCAAGCTCAGGGACAAGAAATGCGTAATGTAGTTGATCAAGCTTAAATAACAGAACTTGTGTTGTTCCGAACCGAACGTTGCTGGTATCTTTCGTTATAGTTTTTGCAGACGTAATTGTTGCAAAGGTTCCAGGTAATACTTCTGTTGAGTCTACGGTGTATTTCACCGTTTCGATAACAATAGGCGGCTCTGGTATCGGCTGGGTTTTCACATCTTTTTTGCACTGAAAACCCATGAAGGCACATATTATCAGGAGAAAATATTTGGTACGCATTCCAATATTTTTTTAAAATAAATTTTAGGGATATTGTTTCGCCTCGTCAATTGCTTTGGCAGATATTGGCCAGCGCCAACCCGTGAAGACGGTTGTGATATTTTTATTCGCCGCAGCGCAGGATGCCAGAATGAAATTGTCAACCGCATCTTGAGTCGATTGAGCATTAGGTCGTGCACCAATTTTTTTCCAGAGATTTCTTACGAAATTCTCGCCACCGTGGTCTCTGGCAAGCCTGAAACAAAATGATGCGAACAAGTCTGCTGTTTGTCCTGCACCAAGCGTGTTAGCCCATGTCTTTGACGGGTCTGCAAGGTATTTGTCAATTTCTGTTTCCTGAAAGCTTGAAGAACTCCCAACAACCTCAGCTCCCTTCATTGCCATAAAACCCATGAAGATGGCGAACCCTGTGGCTGTTGGATCATTTGCCTTATAGGCGATTTTGTCGCCGTAAAACCAAAAGTTTCGTCCGAATTCGTAAAATGGAAAATGCTCAAACTCATTTTTCGTTCTAATTCTGTTATAAACAATGTCAAAATAAGTATTTTGAATTTCAATTCCTGTAAATCCCAGATACCCGCAAGCTGCCCCACAGGTACTGGCTACATCTGCGATAGTTGATCTTCCGTTAATGAAATAGTTAGGAGCATTAGGAGTCGGTGTTCTTCCAGTACACAGTGCGTAATACTCATAACAATCATCCATAGCTTTTAACCATTTCACCATTACAGTTCTCTCGAGCGTACGATTTCGTGATAAAATCATGACCTTATTCCCTTCCCACGCAAATAAGTCTGTTTGGGCAGCCGCGAATGTACGGTAAGGCAAAGTATAAGGCCAGATCCGGACTTGTTTGGTGAGGCTGTCAGTGCCGCTGGCATTTGTAGTGATAAGTTTTACGTCGTAGATTCCCGGCTGTGAAAAAATCAGGGATGGAGTTTTTAAAGTTGAAGCATTAGCTCCACCGACTGTCCATTTGTAAGTTATATTTGAACCTGTTGTACGGTTATTCACAACTGCAGTTGCTGGTAATAATTCCTGGTTTGGTATGCTGATGTCAAAGATTGTGTTCGGTTTGTTAAGCGTTATATTTACCTGCTTTGTAAGTGTGTCAACACCGTTTTTATTTCGAATGGTCAGTTTAACATTGTAGGTCTTGATATCCCTGTAAATTATTTGGGGATTGGGAAGGTCCGATTTCATCCCGCTATCGAAATCCCACTCATAAGTTGTTGAAGCAATAAGTCGTGCTTTGAAGTTTACCGTATCGGGAAGTTGTCCTGGATTCAAAATGACAAAGTCGAAATCCGCCTTAGGTAGATTTTCGGTGACAGCAGTTTGGTCTTTTTGACAAGCAACTATCGCACACAGTGATAAAGCAAGACAGCCATATAGATATGACCTTGTACTCATATTCAATTTCGGGTTTAGCGATCCGCACTTCAGATCACGGGGAACGGGGTAGATCTATTGATTAAGTATTCATAAGTTCGTAGGCGGATGTAGTAGGATATAAGAAGATCTCAAACTAAAAATACAGCTTTTTTGGAAACGTAAAATGAATTTTCCATTTTGAGACGTCAGCAGTTCCTCAAATATTCAGCTCTCTTGTTCCTCATGGCACGATGACGTATTTATTTCTTGTGATTAAAGTAGGCATACATTGTACTGAAAATTACATCGTGAACGAAAAGTCCGGGACTACAATATCCAATCGCTGCCATGCCCGCAATATGTTTCCACGAATGTCGACAGCAACAAACACGAGGGCTTCAGGAATTACGTCCGGCGAGATGAAAATATATGACGAATAAAAGATTAATCATTTAAAAAATCGCTTGCCAAATGCCAGCCAAAGTGGTTTAGGTTGCTTATGATTCCTTAGTTACTCACGAAGAAAGCTTCTCACGTTTGCTAACTGACGGAAAAAATGTTGCATCCTGTTTCACAGAATTAAATCTTACCAGTTGACATGCTGAGTAAAGTGAAAGCAACGACGCGAACACTTATTACGTTGTTCGAAAAGATGGATTTAATAAAGCGGATTGAATTCTTATTTGGTGTTTTATGCCTAATAAGGTGCTAATTGTGTGGTTGACATGAAAATCAGTTTGGAATATCTGGTTTACCTTATTAGGATTAAAGCCTGGACAATTCCACTTCCGTTATAGCTTTACCTTTTTAAAGCATTAATTCGGATTCAGCCGCTTTGTGTTTTTGTATTTATATAGTTCTTGCACGCTGTAGGTGTTTTGATTTAATTCGCATTAATCCAGAATTATTTTCCGTTGCGAACACCAGAAATTCCTGGAGATTTAGCCATGAATTCGAATAAGAACGCCATCAGGCCGTAAAACACATTTACTGGCAAAGCTGAAGTACATATTGGAGCATGTCCTATGATAGCAAATATTTTTGAATCGCCCATGAGAAACCGAGCACGACAAGAGGTGCGTGATTTATAAACACAGCTTGTCTTTTGCTCAAACACGGTTACCTCACTCTCCACGTTATGAACAGGATCTATTATATGAATTTCAGACTGGGTAACTTTAGTCAAGGCTGCTATCAATACATAAACGCTGTAAAGGCAATGGCCTGATAATCTCTCTCATCGCGTAATACCTTCTCTGATTTACTTTTGGTATTCCGCCACCTCTAACTAAATTCATTATCATACATCAAGATGGCACAGGCAGTGCATCCTAACGATAACGTTGTAACAGATGCGTGGCACTAGTTCACAAATGGGTGCAGCCGCAGGTTGCATTGCCAATAGGTGAAGGGGTAGATACTAAAAGTCTTGTAAAGTAATAAATTAGAGAACCATACAATGCAAGTGCTTTTTATTTCCATGGAAATTATTCTCAACTTATTGATCCACTTAACATGTAGGGCTATAAGAGGGTGGTCTTATTATTTTATACTTAATCTACCTGAGGATAAGAATTCACAAGTATTATCCTCAATGGGAAGTGAGATGCTTACTGCAATCATATCGTTGTATTGTCTGCTACATCTATCTCAGCCGAGGTAAATATTTTTCGTATTCCTCACAGTTTGTAATAATTTGCAATTTAGTTTTGCGCTTCCCGAATAGTAACACCTTCGATAAAATCGCGCGCAAATACCTTTCCAGGGAAAGAATCTTATCACGTCCACCTATTGTTCTATCTAGTAGTCTTAACTCATAATTTCCGAAGGATAATACATAGTCTTGAAAAGCTACTCAACTGTAACTGAACATCCGTCCTTTATATCAGAGTCCTACTTGTAAGGCCCTTAGAACTGTGACCGGTTCTGGCTCTTTAATCAACATTCAAGTTCCTTATGATTGAAGTTCACCAATGTTTTTCTTTGTTGTCATTTTCACTTTGTTCATACAATATATATACGCAAACCAGAATCAAGCTACTAATGATAATGACTGTCAGTAATTTGTTTTCCTGTTGAAGAGCCACATTGACCTTTTCTGATTCAAGCTTCTCAGTCATTTCTACTATGTCCATTTTGTAAACCATTGGGTTAAAAGCGAGGTCATGCATCTTTTACAATTTTTATAGTGTCATTTGTATCTAAAAAATAGCCGAAATCGAAAATTAGGTAGAGATTCTTCGATTCGTTTCTTTTTATTCCCGTAAAGAATTCCGCTTCGAAACCCATCAAGTGCAATAGTCGTTTATCGATTGATTGATTTCTATACTCACGATACAATCTATCTAGCACGAGATGGTTTACTCGCAGTTGCACTTCTCCGGGCCTAGTAGCTTTTTTGCGTTGCGCAGCTATCGCATTATTTGTTTGTGCCTTACAGGTAATCGAACAATATATCTGATTACTTCGCCCGAAGAAGGGTGAAGTACAGTGTTTGCAATTAGTTTCCTTCATATTCACGAATTTGTCATTTAATGAAATCATTTACAATGGCCAGACTCAATGCGAAATACTTCCGCGAATTCAGCTCAGTGCCTACAGCATTGTATGGATAAATCTTTAAATCTTACTCTTATGTCCGTCTGTTTTGAGTCTACAATGTCTTTACTTATGCTTTCAATTCATGTATTAAAGTAAACCAAATGCTTTTTTTTGGCGATCGGTTCCATTTTGTTGTATGTCGGTTAAGAATTCATTGAATTTCTTGTTAAGAAAAAACAGGAAATCAGCAAAGTTGTCGGTGACAAAATCATAACCCAAATACTCATAACTTTTATCCTCCTCATCGACAAACAGAACTTTATAATCTCTCCGGCCACAACAAACGGCTAATGTATGTCCTTCAGCTCTCATCACGGCATAGTTCCTCGAATTAAAACAATAAGCGCTTGACCGCTCAATAAGTGCCCTAAGCCTTTCTTCTGCATCTTTTGCTAACCGTGTCTTGCTCATTTTTTTAGTTTTAAAGTGGTTGATATGACGAATTACCGAACCGATAATCCCACATTATCGGATACTGATAGTCATTAAGTGCCCACCCATATTTCTTATCTGTCACTAGAAGAAAATCCGCTAAGTCAAAGCCGGCCGCGCGTTGGGCTTGTGACGCGTTGTCCTCGAGTATGCACGAAACCGATATTTGTAAATTGTTCGCCACCTTTATGTCATCAGCCTTTTGACTCCAGTCTTGATGTGCCCCCAGGTCGGGAAAAAGTATGATGGGCGTGTCACCACTTATAGGAAGGCGTGATAAATTTTGAAGGCCGCACCCGTTTTTTCCGCCAGTTTGCAAGCCAAGTAAACTCTGGAAAGAAAATTGAGGCGATTATGGCAGTCTTTTCTGCTTCAACTATTGCGATAGGCTTACAGGGGGCTTTGGCAAAAAGATGCTCGCCAAAAAAGCACTGCTTCAAGTTGAACTCTGCCAGCTCTTTCTCTCCTTTAAGCAGAGAGTGAACCCAGGTGATCTGACTCACAGGTTCTTTTACTCTCCGGCCATTTGTAGCTATATAACCCATTACCTTGCCTGCCCTTACTTTTCCTTCGTTATCAATTTGCCAGAAGACGGTAGCGCCGGGCCAGTGTTTTGATGTGCCCAGAAAATATCGGCCGATCAGCTCGCTCGTTATTGCACGTCCAAAAAGTCCCTCAAGAAAGGTGCTGAAATTGTTTCGGTCATAACCGGACATCGTCTTTTGAACATATTCGATTGGAATCGTGCTCATTTGTCTTTGGACTTCTTTATTTGTTTTCGATGCCCTTGGGTTATTATACTGGGAAGCGTGATGGAATTCAGATAGACTTTGTTTCCCAAATCCGGTTTTGTACGGATTCAGATGATAGCCGCAATTCACTTCTCGATCGCACCTTCCATACTCTTCAGGCAAATGCTCCAGCGTTTCGGAATGCAGATATCGAACGAACGTTTTTTGTCCACATTCGACACATTTGTGTTTTTTGCTTCCAGGTTCAAGTGTGTATTTAAAATCGCTCATAACCAATTCTTAGGTCAACAATTAATTATTTCAGTGGGGTCAATTTGTATGGGTCAGGGTCAACCCCTATATATAGGGGGGTTGACCTGACCTAATGACGTAGGTCAATCTGACCCAATTCTGACCCATTCTGACCCTTGACCTGATCGACCTGAATTCGGAATAAATCGTCTGGGCCTTTCGTGACATATCCAAGATCTATCATCTCCTTAAATCGTCCTTTAGCGGTAGTTGTCCCGCATCCCAATGATCTAAGGATAGCAGCGACGGCATCTTTGTATGGAAGGGCCAAAAAAGGTTTAAATATTGTTTTAGCGAACTCTTTTTTGGCTTCCAAATTCCTTTCGATTTTAAGTTCAGCCTTGATTGATTTTTTCCAATCCTGCACAATATGGGGCAGGGAACCTTTCTTCCACCTGATTGCAAAACTCTCGAAAGGGATACCTCGGCTGTTGACGCAAGTCACAACACTTTGTGACCTGTCGTCTTTATCTGCCTCGGTCGATATCTCCATTTCACATTTTTGGGATGAGATCGATCCAACGTGCGCTCTTGCATTATTATCGCTCTTATTTTGATGCAAGACACCGGCAATGTGAATATCATAGATTGAACTTAACTTTAGTATTTCCGAAACCGTTAGGTGTCCTTCCATCGAATCCATAAAGTCAGACATCAGATCCACCAGGCCATCAATGACAACAAGCTCCAGATTAGGTGTGTTTTTGATTCCCGCCTCAATTATTTTCACTCGCTCTATCGGCGATAATTCACGCAAATCACAATATTTTAATCTTGGGGATTCACTTACACCAGCTAATTGAAGGATAAGTTTCATTGTTCGAGCCGCATAGCTTTCGCCTTGCTCAGTATCAAAAAATAATATGTTTTTGCAATTGCCAGTAAAGCGAACCGGATCCACATTGGGTGTCGAGCTGATCAGCGCCGCAATCAACAGCGCAAGGGCAGTTGTTTTTTTAGATTTCTGTTTCCCTTGCCATAAGCTAAACGACTTGGCAGTCAGCAACGGGACCTCTACTCCGTTTTGATAAATGTTTGCAATTGCCCGTGGCAATGGGTAATCTTTATTCTGTTCCAAGACAGTTTCTAAAAATTTTGCATAGTAGACTTCCGAATTAGTTACGGGCTTCAGCTGCGGTTGAAGCGCCTTTATGGCCGCTATGCCTGAGATTACCTGCTTTTGCTGTGCAATGGTCGGTTCCAAGTTATTCATATGATTCTGCTAAAGTTTAGGGTTCAAAGCCAAGACCTATACTGCTTTAAATTTTTTCAGGTGTTTTGCAGCTTCTTCGATTTCAAGCGCTTTGTAGTAAGTAGATCCCCCGATACGATGCACGGTGATACGTCCGTCTTTTGCCCAACGCCATAATGTTGTCTTACTAATTGCAGGTCTGAAGATTTTGCAAGCTTCCGAAGATGAAATTAGTTTGGCTTCTGAATCTGCAGCGAGCACTGCTTTAACTTCGGCTCGCACCTGGGCCTGCACGATTTCCTGCATTCGTTCAAAAAAGGCGTCAATTGGAACAGGTATTAGCAAGATGTTTTCCATGTCATTCACTATTGAAAGACAAAGAAATCGAACATTCACGGCAGATGATATGACAAACTGCTTATGGTTATGGGAAATTGCTTATGGTTATGCCGGGCTATACTCGAAAGGGAATTGTTTAGCGTTTTTTGCGGCGATTTTGTGGTGCAGTGGAATCTATGAAAGACTGGCGTTCTGTCTTGGCTAGGGGTAAAAGCTCATTATCAAGATTCAGTATCATAAACCTTATAGCATCATCAAATGCTTCTAATCTTCCTTTATACCCTCTATAGCTGTGCGCAGGTGCACAAATATTCATATTTTCGAGAGCGTTGACTTTATTTTTAAAGCTTTCGATAGTTCCACCATTATGTTCTATCAACATAACTGAAACTTCTTTGTCAGTTAGTTTTTTCTTCATGTAAAGATAGTAAAGCGCAATCCCAGCTTGTCTTGTACGCAACTTGAGTTCCTTAGGGTGACCGAGCGCGGCTGGTGCCGTAGTTATTGATACTGCTTTAGAGAATTCTTCCATCGAAGATTCAGTTGGCTGATCCACTCCTCCGCGATGAATTTCCACGTCACTGGTAAGTGCAAGATCGTTACTAGCGGCATTCGGAAACCTAGCATCGAACTCTTTCTTATTGGTTTTTGCTAAATCAATCCATCGAAGAAGCTCAAGTTCAAACCTCCGGTCCGAGCTCCCCTCAGCCCTTGTTAAGAGAATCGAATTATTTAAATATTTGTTGGGAAGCGCTTTGATTTTCTGACAATCACTAAACGGGTAAGTGTAAAGGAGTCCTTTGCGTTTTTCTTCCTGGTATGCTCGTCGATAGTGATGATTAACATCCGTTTCAATTCCGGCAGGTTTTACAGGCGGGCGATCTATCCATGGCATATGAATGAAAAAGTCCCTGAGTCGATCTGAAATAAAATCGCATTCTGCTTCGAGTATCCCTACTTTTTCGTGAAAGTCGCGGGCGCTCCCTAACTTGTTAAAGGTTCGTCTCGTCTTCTCCTCCAGAAGTGTATCGCTCGCTAGGTTGATATAAAAATTCGCCACTTTTTCAGCAGTGTCTTTCTCTTCAATATTCAGTCCGTATTGATACAAATGGCCATCGATTTCCCTCAAGACCGGGGCGAGAAGTCCATCAAGCTCAATAGGAGACACACCGACAATAAAACAGATACAACCCTCGAGGGTTTGGAGTGTACTAAATCGATGAGCCAACCCTTTGAATCGAGCATCAGGAATATGGTGTAGTTCCAGATCGTTGACTATTTTTGTCATGATGTATGGGCTTTCGTTGTTAAAAACATATTTCAAGATGACGAATTTTGTTGAATCCCGTTGGCCTTTACTTATCAAGTGCGGCCTTTTTGTTTAAAGAGGAAACAGCTCCACTCTCTCCCGGTTGTCAATACCGCAAAGCTTTTCAGAGCATTTCCTTTATTATCACCAGATCCATCGAGTCTTGAATTTCCTGCAAATTGCTTAACCATATCCCTTGCATCGAATATTAACTGGCAACTTTTAAAAGTTTACCACTCCAGTTCTTTTTGATATGGTCGGAAAGACGCTTAGCGGTTTCGATTTTCGTAACTTTGATATATTTTTTGAAAGAACTTTCTGTCCTATGCCCGGTAATCTTCATAAGCTCGTGTGACGGGAAACCTTCTAGGTACAAATTGGTCGCAAAAGATCTTCGTGCGGTGTGGCTTGATATATTCTCCCACAATTCCTTACTTGGATCAGTCGACAAACGGCCTTTCTCCAAGAGCCCAGCGGTTCGAGCGGCTACCTTGATGTAATCGTTGAACTTCTGCGAAGAAATAGCTGCAGGCAAGCGGTTGGCATTGCACTCATATCTGTCGAAAATGCTTAGCACAACCGGGTTGCATGGAATGATCACTAACTCTTTCGTTTTTTGGGTGATCATCTTGATGAAAAGGTCTCCATCTGTGTCAACAATATTTTCTGGTTGTATGTTAGAATAATCACTATAGCGAAGACCCGTGAAGCAACCAACAACAAACAAGTCACGAACTTGTTCAAGTTTTTTATTTTCAGTAAGATCATGACGATATAATTTCAAGACTTCTTTCTCTGTTAGGTAAACTGCGTCTGCTGGCTCCTCTGGTGAAGTAAATTTTTTGTGTTTAAACTGCATATTGGTGGTATAGCCAAGGTCCACCGCCTCGCCCATGACCGTTTTTATAACGGTAATGTCTTTTGCAATTGTATTTTGTTTCAGTCCCTTGGTTGATGGTAAATCATTATCTCTGAAGCCTTTTTCCTTTCTCAAATCCTTCTTAAGGAATGATGTGAATCGGTATAGAAAATCAATTCCAATACTGTCAAAAGTTACTGGCGCCTTTTGGAACGTCGCAAACTTAATGATGTGTCCTTTTACGGTGGAATAATTCTGCAAGGTGTTTCTACTCTTATCCTTGCCTTTGTTTTTAATTTCTCCAGAAATGAATCGGTCAAAAAGTGACATTAAGTCCGGCTTGGCTGCCTGTTCATTCTGGTGTAGCACCTGGTCCAGATAAGACTTCAGACATTCCTTGGTTGGAATCCCTTTGACCAGCTCATTTGTATAGCCTTTTAGGCAGGCTCTTGCTAGCGCTTCAAGCAGATCATTTAATGCATACTGGCCGTCGACCGTGGTAAGTTTGTTGCTTTTGACGCGCTGCGCCTTCGAGTTCCAGTTCTTGGGATCTATTTTTTGCCCAAAAGAATAAACCAACTTGTTACCGTGATACTTGAATTGTAGATAAACGAGAGATCTCGCGGGGTCACCGTCAGGCCGTTTGAGGTAAAAATTAACGCGTGGCATCGGAAAGTTTTTTGTAAATATATCACTTACTTCCACAGTTGGCCCGTTAGTTGGCCTTTTTTTGAAAATGATTGAAAACGATACATTTCAAAATATTTCAAGTATTGAGGCCTGGCAAGGGTTTACAAACATTCGCAAGGGTGGTAATCGCATATGATTGCATAAGTTCAACTCCCGTCCCGGGTACTTATTTAACCCATAGTATTTTGATATCAAAATACTATGGGTTTTTTATTTGGTTCTTGTTATGCTTTCTGCGGGCAGCGAAAATTTACCAGTTAACTTTGGTCGTTAACCACCTAGTCCTCGCCAGATATCTTTTGTTTATATTTAACGGTTTAACCCTCAACCTTTACCTGGCTTAGCTGGCCTTACTTCTATTTTACTGGGCAAAGTCCGGGGATTCATTTCGAGGAGGTCAGCAACCATCTGGCCAATATCTTCCGGTTGTATTTTCCACGCATCTTTGTCAGATACAATGTTGTCGGCAAACTCCGTGGCGACCGACCCCGGCATTATGGTCGTTACCTTGATTCCATGTTTTCGAACATCGAGCATGAGTGCCTGGGAAAAACCCACCAGCCCGAATTTACTGGCGTTATAAGCAGTACCGTTTTCGAAAAAATTAGTTCCTGCGAGGCTTGCAATGGTAATTACATATCCTTTTGATTCTTTCAGTGCTTGCAGCGACGTTTTCACCGTATTGAAGACACCAGTAAGGTTAGTGTTAATCGTTTCACCCCACTGTTCCTCCGTAATTTCATCAAAACTGACCAGGTGACCTACTCCGGCATTTGCCACGACCACATCCAGCTGTCCGAAATACTTCAAGACTTCATCTACGGCTTTTTGCTCCGACTCAAACGAACCCGAATTTGACTCCAATGCAAGAATGCGCGTGCAATCATCTGTGAGTGATGTGGCAGCCTTCTGTGCAGAGGTCAACGACCTACTTGTTATGGCCACCCGCATACCTCTTTCGAGCAATTTTTTTGCTACACCGTATCCAATGCCCTTGCTACCGCCAGTTATGTATGCAACTTTATTTGTTAGTTTAGTCATGTTTTTGTGTTTATGATTAACAGTTTATTGATTAGCGTCTCTGCACACTTCACTTATACCCGGCTTGTATTTCGAAAGCTCTCGATTCGTCTGTCTTACCTAAATGATGACGTCCGCAATGCCGGCGTTCTTACAGTAACTTATCATTACGTTTATTGATATCAATAGTTCGCCAGGTTATTGTTTTCAGGAGGATTATTTAAACGCCGAAGAATCAGTTGAAAGCCTTCCGGAATTCCAATGGTGACTGATTGGTCATCGTTTACTGCGTAGTCAAAAAAACCATATTGGCTGATCTTTTTAACAAGTGTCGTATTCCATAAAAGATCCGCCACCCGGTCAGGGATAGCCGGTTCAAAGTCTGTTAATAATCTTCTTCGCATATTTATTTTTTTTAGATAGCCATCACCTAACACTAATATTTGAAATCACAGCAATTCCTTACCCCCACATCCTCAATACAAAAACGGACATGGTGCTGTATCACAACCGGACAGATGTATTATAATCCAGATATTCATTTATTTGATTTTTAACAGGTTCTAACCGGCATCTTTTTAGCACAATTATTAGAAACTTATACAATGCTAAAAACCTATTTAAAAATTGCCTGGCGCAACCTTGCAAGGAATAAAATGTTTTCGTCATTGAATATTGTCGGGCTTGCAACAGGAATGGCAGTAGCCATTACGATAGGTTTATGGGTCTGGGACGAACTGTCATTTAATAAATATCATGATCAATACGATCGCCTCGCAAAGGTTTTAGTAAACGCCACAAATGGAAATGAGACTTTCACCGGTAGCTCTGTATCACAACCTATGGGGTATGAGCTGGAGGAAAAATACCGGGATGATTTCAAATATACCTCATTAGCATCCCAACCTGGCCCGCACATCCTTGCTTCCGGAGATAAGCAATTATCAAACACAGGTATGTGGGTACAGGAAGCATTTCCCGTTATGTTCAGCTTTAGGATAATTAAAGGGTCCGCTGACGTTTTGAAAAATCCCACTTCTATATTGATCGCAGAATCCGTTGCCAAAGCTTTATTCAATAATGATGATCCTGTTAACCAATTGGTACGCCTGGACAACAAACGGGAAATGAAGGTGGCAGGGGTTTTCAGGGATCTTCCTCATAACACCAACCATCGTGATGTTAAAATACTCCTGCCCTGGAAAAGCTACGTTACAGAAGAATACGTGAAAAATGCAGCAACACAATGGGAAAATCATATGTGCCAGTTATATGTGCAGTTGATGCCCAATGCAGACCTGCATAAAACGAGTACAAAAATAAAATCTGTCCCAACGCCACACATCTCTTTTTCCCGGGAAGAGTTAATGCTTCAGCCCATGAAGAACTGGCACCTCTACAGTGAATATAAAAATGGTAAACAGGTGGGTGGCCGCATTGGCACTGTATGGCTCATAGGTTTAATAGGTTTATTTGTGCTTATACTCGCATGCATAAATTTCATGAATTTATCCACGGCAAGAAGTGAAAAAAGAAGCAGGGAAGTCGGCATAAGAAAAGTTATAGGATCTTTACGCAGGCAATTGATTGTACAATTCCTGAGTGAGTCTTTAACAATGGCGCTGATAGCATTGGCAGCTGCAGTACTGATGGTGCAGTTATCATTGTCAACATTTAATGGTCTGGCAGATAAGCAGATGTCAATACCCTGGACCAACCCAATGTTCTGGATACTGATTACAAGCTTCACATTTTTTACTGGTATCATATCAGGGAGTTATCCTGCTTTTTATCTTTCTGGTTTTAAGCCAATCAAAGTTTTGAAAGGATCATTCAAATCGTCACGGGCAGCAAGCGTTCCAAGAAAAGTACTGGTTGTAATTCAGTTCACTGTTTCTGTGGCCCTTATTATTGGTACCATTGTTGTTTACAGGCAGATTCAATACGCGGGGAACAGGCCGGTAGGCTATACACGAGAGGGATTGCTTACAGTAGATATGAACACCCCGGATTTGATTGGACATTATGATGCTATCAGGAATGATCTGATGGCAACCGGTGTCGTTGACAATATGGCCGAGTCAAACAGCGCACCGACAGCGGTTTGGTCGAATAATGTTGTTGAATGGAAAGGGAAAGATCCCGGTACCGTATTCAGTCCGGGGACCATTGCAGTAACGCATGATTTTGGAAACACCTTACAATGGACCATAAAAGAAGGTCGGGATTTCTCAAGGAAATTTCCTACTGATACAGGGGCTTTTATATTAAACGAATCGGCAGTTGCAGCAACCGGGTTTAAGGATCCGGTCGGCAAGACGATCCGTTGGCTGGATCAGGAGCATGTGATTGTTGGAGTGGTAAATGACATGGTAATGGAGTCTCCTTATCAACCAATACGACCAACCATATTTCATTTAAACCCTGCTTGGGCCAGGTTAATCACTATCAGGGTAAAGCCAGGTATATCATTGCGTGATGGGCTGGCAAAGATTGAACCGGTTTTCAGAAAATATAATCCGGGAAGTCCATTTGTTTATAAGTTAACTAACGAAGAATACGAGAAAAAATTCAACGATGAGAGACGCATCGGTAATCTGACAACTGTATTTGCGGTATTAGCTATCTTCATTTCTTGTCTCGGATTATTCGGATTGGCATCTTATGTAGCCGAGCAACGTACCAGGGAAATCGGCATACGGAAAGTGTTGGGTGCATCTGTATTTAATTTGTGGAAAATGATGTCAGGTGATTTTGTCATACTGGTTGCGATCTCATGCGGCATTGCCATTCCACTCTCGGCCTACTTCCTAAGAGAATGGTTGCAACAATATGAATATCGCACAACCATCTCGTTATGGATTTTTGTTATTGCAGCTATGAGTGCCATTATGCTAACGCTGGTCACTGTAACATATCAGTCGTTGAAGGCAGCAATAATTAATCCTGTAAAAAGTCTTAAATCAGAATAAAATTTTGTAGATACCGCTGGCGGGAACTGCAGGCTTAACTAATGCTATTGCCATGTTAGTAAAAAATCTGAGACAAGGGAACTCTCTTTAATTAAAACGCGTTATGAATTAACTTTGAATCAGGCATCAATCAAATCCCTGCATGCCAGGACCAGCCAATATCACCGATATCAACAAATTCATCGGTAACAGTAATTTTTTCCAGGTACTTCATACTCTTATAACCAAGTTGTGTTTCAACTCTCAGCCTTAATGGTCCACCATGCGGTATAGGAAGATCACGTCCATTCATGCCATAAGCCAGGATCGTTTGCGGATGAAACGCATCAAGCAAATCGATACTATCCACCCAACCATCGTAAGAATAAAAATTGACAAACCTCGCACTCGGTAAAGTGCCGGCACTGTTGAGTATACTGGCCAGCGGTACACCTGTCCATTCAGCAATCGCGGACCATCCCTCTTCACAGGTATGCCTTGTAATTTGCTTTCTTGCCGGAAACTTTTGAAGATCTGTCAATGTATATGAACCTGGTTTTGAAACACGTCCTTCAATGGCCAGGCAATAATCCTTAAACCCCGCTCTCACAATATTTTCATAAGGCTTACTAAATGATGACTTTGATGTGTCGGCAGGATTAGTGGTGCCAATTGCCGGGAAAGAAGAGATATCATTGGTTGTGTATTCTTTTACCAATGATTGTCCAGGCAGCAATGCACGTTGAGCATGATAAGTAAACGCATCTCCCATTCGCAGAATATTGCCATATGTTGGTGGTGGCTTTTTAGCACAGCCTGGTAATATGAGACCACCTATCGTGGTCAATCCTGTGATGATCACATTTCGCCTGGTTATGATTTTATTTTTTCTCATAAATATTCCCGGTTGTCATTGATTTTACTAATATCATCATCATTGAATGAGTTAATCAGCGAATGAAGTAATCATTGAATGAGTTAATCATTGAATGAATTAATCATTGAATGAGTTAACCCAAACTACTTGCTATTTCTCATAAAAAAAGTTGGCACTCAAAAACTCACATTAACTCCACTAACCACTAATCGTAACCACACACACCACTCCCAACTCACTTACAACTTAACTCACCACTCACCACTCACAACTTTCTTAAATCATCGCCTTCATTTGTTTTATAAATCCTGACCTGATTACCATAACCACATGTATAATTACAAACAGCACCAGTAAACCAGAAGCAAAAAAATGTATGGTACGCGCAGACTGGGCGCCGAAAAACATTGTTGTAAGAAAAGGATACGCGGCAGTGATCGCTGGTGACATTGTTAAGCCCGTCATAACAATTACCGGCATCAGGAAAAAGATAACGAACAAATAAGTTGACTTCTGCAGCAGGCCATATTGAGGTCCTTTAGTAGCCGGAGGTATTCGCATCTTCAGATGATTGACAACATCCTTCCGTATCACAGGGGCAGTTAATTCCTGTGATGTAGGTGCCAGGTTTTTCTTCAGATGACCGGTGAATATTGCAGCAAGCATATAAACGAGTCCGGTAAAAACAAGTACCCAGGCCACCAGGAAATGTAAACTTCGTCCCCAGCCATTTTGATTGTAGATTTCAAAAGTCCGGATGGAACTGATCGCCGCGTTAGAAGTTCCGGGAAAAAAAGCCACTGATTTTTCCCAGCCACCGTGTTTATAATTTTTACTGACCGGCAGCTCAAGTATTGCAGGAGTGAGCGCATTCCCTACTTCTCCCCAATATAACCTCGGGTGGCACATAAAGATGACGAAGCCACTGAACAGTAATGCCATAAAACTGGCAGTGACGACCCAGTGTGAGATCTTCACCCAGTTTTTATGCTTAAGCGTTTTCACCTCAGCTGGTGGACCTTGTATCATCCGGAAGAATTGGTTGTTTGAATTTGGGGTTAGATGTCTTATTGAATATACATTTTTTTTCAGACGTTCTGGTAAGGTTTTAAAAAAAGACAGGGCAGGCTCTTTGCCGCGCGCTACCTATTAGTAAATTATTTGGCAATTGATTGTTGTATAGATGTCTTCAAAGATTTCTTTACTTTCGCCGGTCATGAAAAGGGCGTTTATTTTATTGCACCTGGCTGTGTTCCTGGCGGGTTTTACCGGTGTATTTGGGAGGCTGATTGAAATCAATGCCGGGCTGATTACCTGGTACCGGTTGTTCTTTTCGGCGATTTTTTTATTCCTTATTTTCCTTGTGTCGGGCAGGCTTCAAAGAGAAAGTTCCTCAAATATTCTCAGGATAGGCTTTGCAGGGGTCTTGCTGGGCCTGCACTGGGTGTTCTTCTATGCAAGCATTAAGTTTTCCAATATTTCCATTGGTGTTGTATGTTTTTCCCTCGGAAGCTTTTTTACGGCACTAATAGAACCCCTGATGAACAAGCGTAAACATTCGATCCCGGAACTTGTCTTAAGCGGACTTACACTTTGTGGGATAGCATTGATTTTTGGTCTTGATGCAACTTATCGTTTTGGTATCATGCTCGGCGTTATATCCTCTTTAATAGTAACTTTTTATACCATCTGGAACAAGCGGCTGACAAAAACATTTAATTCAACTACCATCACTACTTATACGATGATAGGTGGCTGGCTCGGTATTTCGCTTATCATGCCTTTTTATTTATACCTCGAGCCGGCAGTTACCCTTATTCCATCTCTCAGGGATACTGGTTACCTGTTAATACTTGCGCTGGTTTGTACCGTGTTGATGTACCTGATGATAACCGAGGCCTTACAGAAAATTTCAGCCTTTACCGTGAACCTGAGTTTCAATCTTGAACCTTTGTACAGCATCGTCCTGGCCATTATCATTTACCGCGAGAACACTGAATTATCCTGGCCTTTTTATGTTGGCCTCACGATGATCGTTTTTTCCGTTTTATTACAAATGTACCGGGTACTCAGGTTGAAACTGGTTTCGAATTAGTGATGTGCTGATATTTACTACTTATTATTAAAACTTGTTTTAATTATTTACATTCATTGGTTCTGGTATTCGTGTATTTTAATTATCTTAAAAAATTCCAAACGAATCAATCAATAAAATGAAATCTATTTTCATCCTGCTGTTAGTGTTTTCAACCTTAAAAGTATGTGCCCAAAGCGCCCCACGCCTGATCGTGCGCGGCGACGACATGGGATATTCGCATAGCGGAAACCAGGCCCTTATACAATGTGCTAAAGCCGGAATCCAAAGTTCAATAGAAGTAATTGTTCCTTCACCCTGGTTTCCGGAAGCCGTTAAAATGCTCAAAGAGAATCCGGAACTTGATGTCGGAATACATCTTGCTATTACAAGTGAGTGGGACAATGTAAAATGGCGACCACTGACTGATTGCCCCAGCCTGAGAGATGAGGACGGTTATTTTCTTCCAATGATTTATCCGAATAAAAATTATCCCGGCAGGGCCGTGATGGAAAATAAGTGGACTTTGGCTGATCTTGAAAAAGAGTTCCGCGCGCAGATTGAACTCGCTTTAAAAAAATTACCAGGAATCACGCATGTATCCTCACATATGGGATGTACGGGTTTGAATGACTCCAGCAAAGCGCTGGTTAAACGTTTGGTCGCAGAATATGGATTGAATATCGATACAGAAAAAGCAGGCGTTAAATCGATTAGTTATAAAGGCGCCCACAAAACTTCCTCAGAAAAAATAAAAAGTTTTATAGCCATGCTTGATGATCTCAAACCTGGCGAAACATATATGTTTGTTGACCATCCAGGTCTTGATTCTCCTGAGCTAAAGGCTGTTTCCCATATCGGTTATGAAGATGTTGCGACTGACAGGCAGGGAGTAACCGATCTGTTTACAAGCAACCTGGTTAAGGAGGCGATTGCAAAAAAAGGAGTTAAGTTGATCAGCTATGCTGATCTTAAAAAATGAAGCCGCAAGTATAGAAATATCCCCCGGGCATAGTCTTCATTCTTATGTTTTTAACTTATACTTCATCCTTTTGTTTTTAGCATATATTTTAAATGACCGCTATTTCAGTCAAAGGAGTTTTGACTGAAATAGCGGTCATTCTGAAAATACATTTTTTATTACAACTGCAGCTAAGAAGGTTCAGCAAAGTTCGGGAAAAGCGGTTCGCGTTCAACCGTTAACTTAGAATCATTAATATGAGCGATGGTGGTTCAGGTATAAAAGATCATGGTTACTGTGACTCCAGGATTTATTTAATGTGTCTCCCTGTCCATTCCCCGTCTTTCCCAAATTCGTTGTAACCAAACATCGAATCATAGCAAATGAAGTCGCCGGTGAACTGGGCTTTCATATCAAAATGATTGAAGATATTCTGCTCGGCTCTTACATAAAAGCCACACCACTCACTATTCCTGTCGAAGCACAACATCACATCTTGTGTAGCCTTGGTAATATAACCTGCAAGGTTATCATCCTTGTCATACATGTACAATCCCTTCCACTGGGGGTTTTTAGGATGAAGTAGATTCTGATACATCGGATTGATGCTTTGATTTTCACAAGGATTAAAACCAATATTATTGAGAGGGTTGATCGCCTGGTTAACGGTGGGGTTTAATGTGCTTGTCTTGGAAGGATTGATGTTCCAGTTAAATTTTGGATTGATCTTGGAATTTTTGAACGGATTTATAATGCCATTGGTCTGTGGGCTTAGGTTAACATCCATTTTTGGGTTGTGCTTAGCTAATAATTCCTGTGAGTTGCAAACGGATGCAGTTAAAATCCCGGAAATAAATAACGATAGGTAGAGCTCACACTTCATAGCATTCCTTTATGATTAGAAAAATGAATTCTATCAGGTAACGGTAAGAGGTGCAGGGTTAAATCTACCTTAAATATAAGTGATTATGTGTAAACCTTGCCTTTCCGGGACAAGACATTTTACCACCATGCAAAACGAAGACCGTTGTTTTTGAATAACCAGGTTAAGCCGGGTTAACGGTCCGGATTCAGGTTGTAGTCAGGCTTCGGCCCTTAGTACTTCCAGAGGTGGACGATTCAGGATGCCCCGGCTGTTAAACAAGCCAATCAGCACCGTAATAATAGAAACAAGGAGAAAGACGACCAGTATAGGCAGCACCGGCAAGATGAAGGGTGTTTTAAATGTGAACCTGGCCAAAGCCCAACCACCACCCAGTGAAATGATGATCCCCGTAAATGCCGCGAGGGCTCCCAGTAAAAAATATTCAAGTGCAGTAATGATCAGGATCTGTCTCCTGGTGCCGCCGAGCGTTCTCAACAAAACACTTTCCCTGATTCGCTGATACTTACTCAACAACACTGAAGCAATCAGAACTACCAGGCCTGTAAGTATGCTAAAAGCCGCCATAAACCTGATTACAAATCCGATCTTATCAAGAATGTCATCCAACACACTCAGAATCAACCCCACATCAATAATGGAAATGTTGGGGAATGAGGTTACTACCGCCTGTTGGAATTTTGCAGACATTTCAGGAGAAGGTATACGTGTGATCAACACATGAAACTGTGGAGCTTTTTCAAGAACACCTGATGGAAACACCACCCTGAAATTTGTCTGAACGCGGTTCCAGTCAACCTCCCTGAAGCTTCCTATAACAGTAGGTATCAATGCTCCCTGCACGTTAAATAACATTTTATCTCCGATGCTCACATTAATGCGTTTAGCATAACCCTCTTCCATCGAGATATAAACCGTTTCATCGCCGGCTGATTTTTTTTTCGGCCATTCACCTGCCGTAATTTTTTCTGAGTCAGTCAGCGAATCGCGATAAGTAACTCTCAATTCTCCTTCAAATGCGCGTGATGGCGTTTTGGAATTTGTATCAAGACGAACCTGGGCTCCGGTCTGCCCATTAATTTCTTCCAGCCGGGTTGTGATGATCGGAACTTCGTTAATAACAGGGAGGTTAAAACTTCTCGTTAATGCTGCTACCTTTTCTTTTTGTGCAGTCTGAATATCAAACAGCACCATATTGGGTTGGTTGGCACTGGCAGATAATGAAACACGGTTCAATAAAATATTTTGTACAAAATACAATGTGCAGATAAAAGATGTGCCCAGTCCAATTGCTACTACAAGTATCAGGGTTTGGTTATTCGGCCGGTACAGGTTTGCCAGCCCCTGCCGCAACAGGTAACTTGCCCGGTTTGGAAAAAATTTCCTAACCGCCCACATAAGCACTCTTGCCATTGTTGAAAGAACAAAAAATGAAATTAATATGCTGCCAGTGAAAACTGCAGCCCGCTGAAAACTTTTCATCTGGATATAGGTAAAACCATAGATGAAAAGAATAATCAGCACATATATAAACCATCGCAGGTAATCGCGTTTCGGAGTTGTTTCTTCAACAGATAATCTCAGGGTGTTTAATGGCGAAACATTCCTGATAGAAACAAGGGGCAACAATGCAAACAATGCCGAGATGATCACCCCGATAGCTACACCCTGCGCTATTGCCTTCCAGGATAGATTTACGGAGATCTCAACAGGTAAAAAGTCTTTGAATACTGAGGGAAGTATCTGCTGAATAGCGATTCCCAGGATTGCACCTATAACAGAACCGATAAAACCGATAGCGACAATCTGGATAAGGAATATCAAAAATGCCTGCAAACCGTTTACACCAAGGCACCTGAGAATAGCAATTGAATTCAGTTTCTCTTTTATATAAATATGAATTGAACTAGCCACACCAATGCAGCCTAAAAGCAGGGCAATAAAACCAATTAAAGAAAGAAATTGTGTAAAATCTTCAAAGGTTCTTCCGGTATTTCTCTTTCTTGATTCGACGGTTTCAAAATCGTAACCATCTTTTTCGAATCGGGGCTCAAGCGTGCTTACAAGTTTTTCAACATTTGTGGGTTTATCGAACTTGTAATAAAAGTAATAAGAGATCCGACTTCCTTTTTGTTGAAGTTTTGTAGCCTCAAGGTATTTCATGGGGATATAAACCGCAGGCGCAACCGAAGTGGAGATGCCTGTGCTTCCGGGTGCTTTATTCAGTATGCCGGCAATCATGAAAGTAACTTCACCGACTTTTATAGAATCACCTGGCTGTGCATTAAACTGTAGCATCAGCGTTTTATCAACCAATGCCTGTTGTTGATGGCGGAACTGTTTTGATGCCGCCGCAGGCTTTGTTTCAAGCGCCCCATAGAAAGGGAAATCACCTTCAAGTGCTCTCACCTGTACAAGCCTCGTCCCCTGCGTTTTCGTAAACATGACCATGGACGCAAAAGATAATTCTCTTGCCCTTCTGTCACCAATGGAATCTAACAAGGACTGAAACTCCGGGGCAACAGGTTTATTATTATCAATGACAAGGTCAGCACCTATCAATGTTTTGGCCTGGTTGTCGATATCCTGTTTAACATTATCACTGAGGGAATAAATAGCAACCAATACACCAATACCGAGAATGATGGATGATATGAATAAAAATAATCGTGACCGGTTGCGACGGCTATCGCGCCATGCCATTGTAATGAGCCAGGGTAAGTTTAATTTATTTTCTCTCTGCATGATTGATCGGGAGTATTAATCGGTATAACCGGCTGTTAATTCTGTTGAACAAGTGTGTCCTTGTCTATCTGGCCTGCGCGGATCTTAATAATTCGTTGCGTGAGTGCTGCAAGTTCAAGATTGTGAGTTACTATCACCAGTGTTGTGCCTGCCTCTTTGTTAAGTTCAAAAAGCAGTTTTACCACCTTATCACTTGTTTCAGCATCCAGGTTGCCGGTTGGCTCATCGGCAAAAAGAATGGCAGGATTGTTTGAAAATGCCCTTGCAAGCGACACACGTTGTTGTTCACCACCTGAAAGTTGCGCAGGGTAGTGATGAATGCGGGCAGCGAGCCCCACTTTGTCAAGTAGTTCCAGGGCCCTGGGCCTGATGTTTTTTTCACCTCTCAGCTCAAGTGGCACCATGACGTTTTCAAGCGCCGTTAAAGTAGGTAACAACTGAAAATTCTGGAATATAAATCCCACGTGCTGGTTTCTGATTTTCGCACGCTGATCTTCGTTAAGATTGTCAAGCCTTATACCTTTTAACTCAACCAGGCCAGTACTTGAACGGTCTAGACCGGCACATAAACCAAGCAGCGTTGTTTTGCCACTGCCTGAAGGACCTACGATAGCTAGTGTTGACCGGGCCTCGATGGAGAAATTGACATTGTTTAGAACGGTAAGCGTCTGCTCAGCACTTTTATAAGTTTTACTGAGGTTTTCAATTTTTAGTATGGTTTCCAAATTGCTGTATATAAAGTTATGGCGGGATGTTTTATATTGCTGCCCGCAGTTGGTAATATCAGGTAAATTACTATTTTTTAAAGTAAAGATTTTCTTAACAAGATAAATTATGGTCAAAGTATCCGGACTTGCAATGATGTTAATCGTATTGATAATATCAGGTTGCGGTAATAGTGAGAAACAAAAACCCCAGGCGGGAACAAAAGCTGCCGGGGATGATTCAGCGAATGTCACAAACACGAAAACCATATTGTTCTTCGGTAATAGTCTCACCGCGGGTTATGGCCTTGATGTTTCCGAAGCATTTCCGGCACTGATACAAGCCAGGATTGACTCTCTTAAACTGCCTTATAAAGTAGTGAATGCGGGTTTAAGCGGTGAAACATCAGCTGGAGGAAAAAACCGTATTGGCTGGTTATTGCGACAGAAAGTGGATGTATTTGTACTTGAACTGGGTGCCAACGATGGATTAAGAGGCATACCTGTAAAGGAAACCGTAAAAAATCTGCAGGACATTATCGATAGTGTTAAGACAAAAAATCCCGAAACAAAAATGATCATGACGGGAATGCAGGTTCCGCCAAATATGGGATCTACTTACTCCACTGAATTCCGGAACATTTTTGCAGAGCTGGCAAAAAAGAACAACATGGCTCTTGTGCCTTTTGTACTGGAAGGTGTAGGTGGAATTCCTGAGCTTAACCAGGGTGATGGAATTCATCCGACAGCACCGGGCCACAGGGTCGTAGCGGAAAACGTCTGGCAAATTTTGAAGCCAATGCTTTAAGGAATTATGAATTATGAATTATGAATTATGAGTGGAGTTTGTGAATGAAATAAAATCATTCATAACAATACATTCCTGATTCGGGTGTTTGAGATGAGAAAAAGATATACGAGTGTTGATATTTAATAATCCTGAGATAAACGGGCGCTAAAATTTATAAGCGTATTCGACCCGTCCGATAAGGGTTTTGGATTTAGAGTAACAGGCGTCCTGTAATTTGAGGCCGTTGTCATCATAGCTATAATACCATTTCTGGTAATCGCCCGTGCCTTCTTCGGAAACCAGCATAGTGGCTACGTGTTTATCTTCGTATTCAAAAATATAATCGGGAAGTAGTTTTTTTGCGCGATTGTTGTAGCGAACGATGTCAGTGAGCAGATTATTTTCATCGTAATAATAATAAATAGTTGGCAGGGCCTGCTTTTTCCGGACACTTTTTTCTTCAGCAACATTTCCTTTTTCATCCAGCACGAAACTGATATAAGTAGTATCAATTCCGTTTTTTATTTTAAGTGCGCGTTCTGGTTTTCCCAGCTGGTTGTAGAACCAAAGATGTTGTTCCTGGTTGCTTGCCTGGCCGGGCGATAAAGAAATGCTTTTTATTGAGGCAAGCTGGTTGGCAGCGTCATAACTGTATTCTGTATTGATTTTATTTCCATCTGCAGTATCAACACTTCGTACGAGCTGACCCTTTTGATTATACCAGGATGTGCTTTCTGTAGTGCCGGAAAGTGTCGTTTTTGTGACTGTTTTTATGGAGCTGAAGTCAGGACTCACCATTTGCTGGCAGGAGAAACCTTCTATCGGCTGGTTATTGGCATCGAAGCTGGAATAGTCAACAGCTTTTACACTGTTCTTACGGTAATCCTGCTGTTTTTTTGTCAGGTCCCTGGTAGCAATGATGTCTTTGTAATAAACCTGGCCGGAAGCGGAAAATGCAGTAATAAATATGAGAAAGAAAAAACAAATAGGTTTCATGGTGCTGATAACGTAAAATGCATTGTTTTAATGCTGCAAGCTGTCTAAAATTTTCTGTAAAATAGCCTGTTTCCTTATTTTTAGCTAAAATTTAAAATTAGTGTCCCATTCCAAAGAGAGAGCGGAAAAGAATTGTCTTAATTGCGGTGAAACAGTTCAGGGCAGATATTGCCAGGTATGCGGCCAGGAAAACACAGAACCAAAGGAATCACTATGGGGCCTGGTTTCACATTTCTTCCAGGATATCACTCACTTTGATGGAAAGTTTTTCAGTACAGGGAAGCTGCTTTTTACGAAACCCGGCTTTCTTCCAAAGGAATACCTGAGCGGAAGACGCGCAAGATATCTGCATCCCATCCGTATGTACGTATTTACTTCGGCACTTTTTTTCCTGATATTTTATTCGGTATTTGATGTACGGAACCTCGGGCTTGGTAAAAAACGGCAGGACAAAAAGCAAACAGCAGCAATGGCTGTAGCAAAAGCACGTTCTCTGAAAACCGCAAGTACAAAAGAAGATTCCGCCCAGATTGAAAAAACATTCAGGATGATCGGGCGGTTACCGATCGATGTGACGATTGATGAAAACGATATCAAGGCTGAAAACAACGATCGTGATGAAGACGAAATGCCAGCTGCCAGAGATGCCCTGGATAAAAAGACTACTACTGTTAAAAAGGATACTTCGGATAAAAAGGATACTTCGGTTAACAATGATACTTCAGTCACAAAAAAGAGGATCTATCGGTATAATTCATCAGACACTGTTGATTCGCCTGCTACAAATGATGTTACCCGCACAAATGCTTCATCTGGCAAAAATGGTTCATCCGGAACCAAAAAATCTTCAGGTACAAATAATCCGACAGATGCAAAAGATTCATCTAAAATAACAAATTCAAAAACGCCAAAGGATTCGTCAGACAAAAACGAAGATTCCGGGTCAAAGTCCGAACCTGCAGAGAATCGTGAATTCGGTATTCTGGACATTAGTAAGACTTTTATGAATGCCTATGACAGTCGTGCTGAATATGATTCAGTACAGGCAACTTTGCCTCCCGAGGCCAGGGATGGCTGGATCAAAAGGAGATTTGCCTACCAGAATATTGAATTCAAACAGCGATATGGAGATGATGAGGGTGAGTTGATACAGGATCTGCTCGACAAGTTCATTCATACCTTTCCCTATCTATTGTTCATATCATTACCATTGTATGCACTTTTTCTCAAATTATTATATATAAGAAGAAAGAGGTTTTTCTATGCAGATCATGGCCTGTTCCTCATCTACCTTTATATATTCACATTCCTGCATTTACTCGTCTTTTTCGGTTTACGTGCATTGAAGGAGCGTTGGGATTATTGGTGGCTTGGCCTGATCATGTTCCTCTTCATTTTGTATGGGATCTATTACGCCTACAAATCGATGCGGAAGTTTTATGAACAGGGAAGAGGTAAAACCATTTTGAAGTTTATACTTCTGAATATTCTGTCTTTTACCACTATCACCTTACTGTTCGTGTTATTCTTTTTTATTGCGCTGTTGAGGCTTTAACTAATTTTTATGCAAAACGAATCCGTTGCGAATGCATTTATGGGGCTGGTTAAGATCATGGATGATTTAAGAGAAAAATGCCCCTGGGACCAGAAACAAACCATTCAAACGCTAAGGCCACTTACTATAGAAGAAACCTATGAACTGGCTGATTCAATAACCGATAAAGATTGGAAGGGTATTAAGGAGGAAGCAGGTGACATTTTGCTTCATATTCTTTTTTATGCAAAGATCGGAACGGAGCAAAATCAGTTCACGCTGGAAGAAGTTATTACGGGCGTATCCGAAAAACTCATAGCCCGTCACCCTCATATTTACGGCGATGTAACCGTTAAGGATGAAGAAGAAGTAAAACAGAACTGGGAGAAGCTGAAGCTAAAAGAAGGGAAAAAATCGGTACTGGGCGGGGTTCCGAAAGCATTACCCTCAGTAGTCAAAGCCACAAGGTTACAGGAAAAGGCAAAACAAGTCGGCTTCGAGTGGGACAATCGTGAACAGGTTTGGGAAAAAGTCAGGGAAGAGATTGCTGAACTGAAAGAAGCGGAAGCGCTTGGCGATCCCGATAAAATAGAAGATGAGTTTGGAGATGTGATGTTTTCTATGGTCAATTATGCACGGTTTTTGCAGATAGACGCGGAGAACGCACTCGAACGCACAAACAAAAAGTTTATAAGCCGTTTTACTTCCATGGAGAAAAAGGCCCTGCAGGAGGGTAAAGCGCTGACTGATATGTCTCTTGAGGAAATGGATGCCATTTGGAACTCGATAAAAAAACAAAACACTGCCATTGAAGGCCCTGAAAAAAAGTCTATTTAGAAAAAATATTTATGTACTGGTTGCTGCTATCGGGATGTTTATTCTCGGATGGCTCATCAATAAGTACCTGGTAAGGACGACCTCTGTAATTTACTACTCCCGCGCAATTGAAGATAAAATCCAGGACAAGGAAAAGGATTTTGAAGATTTAATAAAAGACACAGCACTGCTTCAATCGATAGTTGAAGGTACTTATTCCGAAAAAACATTATCAGAGCTACTTTTTGAAGAAAAAAGATACGGGCTGTTTGTTTACGATCAGGATACTACATATGATCACCAGCTGAGATTCTGGAATACCCATCTTATTAAAACCGGCATATTATGGGAGGAGCGGGATACAGTGGCTCTACTCGGGCTGAGCAGTGGTAAGTTTGTGCATGTAAACAAGACTGTTACCCTGAGTGGCGGTAAAAAATATACGGTTGATGCGCTGATACCCGTACTAACACAATACTTTGTACAGAACACAAATTTCATCAGGCAGTTCGCAGAATATCCGGGAGCGGAAAAATTAGTCGATATTTCACTTCAGCCAACCAACTACCCGGTTAAAAGTCTCCACGGACAAATCCTTTTTTATCTTGCAGAAATCCAGCCAGATGGAAGACAAAACAACTGGTGGTCCTTCATCTTTGTGTTGGGTGGCATTTTCATCCTGGTTGTATATGTGCACCAGGAGGCTAATTATATTTACAGGTTGTACGGGCTTTGGGCCGGGGTAGGTTTTATGTTTATTACCATCCTTGTACTTCGTCTTGCAACTTATTACTATCCTGGTTTTCTGAATCTGCGACAGTTTGAATTATTTGATCCGTCAATCTACAGTTCCAGTTTCCTCTTAAGTTCCCTGGGTGACCTGCTTATCAATTCATTGCTTTGTTCGTGGCTGATGTTGTTTATCAACCGGCGGATAGCAACTTATCCTTTCAAACCATTTAAGGAAAAATGGAAAAACTGGTTGTCTGTAATTGTGCTCCTCTCAATTATGGTCAGCGCAAGTTTTGTTTTTGCAGATATTCTGCAGAGCCTTGTTGCAGATGCGAAAATTTCTTTTAATGTTATCAATATAGATAACCTTTCACGCTACAGTTTCATAGGGTTTGCAATCCTGGCAACACTTGCACTCAGTTACTTTTTTCTTGCACAGATTTTACTAACTATCTGCGGTAAGCTCATCTACCGCAATTATTATTTCAGCCTGATCATCAGTGCAGCAGTGGGTTTGCTGATTCTGACCTTTACCAAAAACAATACTGTAGTTGAACTTAACCTTTATGTTTTGCTTTGGCTGTTGTTGTTCCTGATGATGATTCAGCAACAATTATTTTCAGGTTTGCGTTTCAGGCTGAATGTCTCCGAAGTACTTTTCTGGCTGTTTGTGTTTTCATTTTCGATTGCAGCTGTCATCATATTTGAAAACCGGAAAATTGAATTTGAATCAAGGATAAGATTTGCAGAAAAATTATCTCTGGAAGCAGATCCTTCTGTTGGTAACTTACTCAGTATTGCCTTTGCATATCTTGATAACGATTTCCTGTATCCAAACTATGAACGTTTCAAAAATCCCCAGGAAAGCGAATACCTGAAAGATAGTATTGTAAATAAAAGTTTTGGTCCTTATGTCGACAGGTACGATACAAAAATTTATTTGTACGATGATTCTTATCGCCCACTGCAAACCAACCAGCCGGTTTCTTTTGATACACTAAACACCATCTTTACTGTTCAAAGTAAAAAGACCGATTTAAATGATGTAACCTATTATGAAAAGTCTTTTGACCAGGTTTCATATATCATAAAAAAAGAAGTGAAGGATGGGGACAGTACCGTCGTAGGATATTTTTTCATGGTCGCTGAACCTAAGAGATACAAAAGCGAAGCATTGGTCCCGGAACTGTTCCAGGGTACCAAGGAGATGGTGCCGGATTATACCCAGGGTTATTCGTATGCGATTTATGTGAACCGGCGTTTGTCAAGGTATTATAATGATTATCCTTTTCCCACTTATCTTGAACCTGCAGAATTGCCAAAAACTGAGTTTAAGATTGAAAAAGTTAAGAACTATGAAGTGCTTTGGTATAAGGGGTCGGCCAATAATATAATTATCATCGCTAAGAAGAATGTTTCCTTTCTTGAAGCGATTACGCTGTTTTCCTATCTCTTCACTACTTTCCTTTTTCTGCTCGCTTTCTACCGGCTTGGAGCTCTGATAGTCAGGAGCCGCCTGAGTTTGCCGGTTCTGCGTTCATACTGGGAGTTTAGTATCAGGTCACAGATCCATAGTACGATCATAATGGTGAGCCTCTTATCTTTCCTGGTTATCGGGGTTGCTACTATACTGTTCTTCATCAATCGTTATGACAGGGATCAGCGGGATAGTCTTACAAGCACCATCAAGATCATGATCAATGAATTACAGAACCGGTTTGGAAATGAAAATACCGTTATCAATGCCATGATGTTGTATAGCGATAGTTCAACGGCCGACCTGGAGGCACTGATGGGGGAGATCACCGAAATTCACGGTTCTGATGTAAACTTTTATGATACCCTTGGAAATCTGAAAGTTTATTCAAACCCGTTAATTTATCAGAAAGGAGTGTTAAGTGAAAAAATGAACCCCGAAGCATTTTTCGAGTTAAGACATATGCGCGCGATCCAGGTTGTAACCGAAGAGAAGCTGGGACGCACTGATTTTAAGAGCATATACTGTCCCATCCGTGATAAAGATGGCAGGGCTTATGCCTACCTGAATGTGCCTTCATTTCGAAACCAGGGAGAGCTGACGCAGGAGATCTCAAACTTTTTAGTAACGGTAATCAACCTCAATGCATTTATATTTTTAGTGGCAGGTGCCATTGCGCTTGTGATCACCAACCGGATCACTTCTTCATTTACCATTATAGGTCAGAAGATGCGTGATATCAATTTGAATAAGATCAACCAGGAAATACAATGGAAACGTAAGGATGAAATAGGAGAGTTGGTAAACGAATACAATAAGATGGTTCGAAAGCTGGATGAAAGTGCTGATGCTCTTGCAAAAAGTGAACGTGAAGGTGCCTGGCGCCAGATGGCCAGGCAGGTTGCTCACGAGATAAAGAATCCGTTGACACCAATGAAGCTGAGCATCCAATATCTTCAGAAAGCGATTGATAACAATTCGCCAAATGTAAAAGCAATGACCGGGAGCGTGGCTAATACCTTAATAGAACAAATTGATCACCTGTCAAAGATTGCCTCAGACTTTTCACAGTTTGCAAATATCGGCAATCCACGTAATGAAGTTTTTGATCTGCATGAGTTGCTTTCATCACTTACATTATTATATGAAGCAACGGAAAGATTGCATTTTACCTGGGAAAAACTGGATCACCGTCTTATGATGATGGCTGACAAAACCCAATTGAACAGGCTGTTCACAAACCTGCTGCAAAATGCGGTAGAGGCCAGCGAACATAAAGAAGAGATCATTATTATTATGAGGGAAGAATTACTGGGAGATGATGTGATAATCTCGGTTTCAGACAATGGTGACGGTATTCCTGAACATATTCAATCAAAAATTTTCACTCCAAACTTTACTACCAAGTCTTCGGGTACTGGGCTTGGACTAGCCATGAGCAAGAGTATTGCCGAACAGGCCCAGGGTGATATATGGCTTGAAACCAATGAAGGAACAGGGACTACTTTTTATGTAAAACTTCCATTGCATGGACAATTATAACCTGCTTATTCCCGTTTCGTCGCATAAAATGGGTCACTCCTCTCATTTACGCTATACCGCCGGGTTCAAAAGATATCTTTGTGAGGAATTAAAAAACAATAGCTCACAACAATAAATTTTGAATCATGAAAAAGTTATTTTCTCTCTTAACAGTCTCTTTGGTTTTTATAGCAACAACTTTTGCAAACACAGAACCAGTTCCTGCAAACAAAAAATTAACTGAAACTTTTACAAAACATTTTTCTGCTGCGCAGTCAGTAAGCTGGAACCAGGTCGCCATGATCACTACCGCCAATTTTATATGGGATGGCCAATATCTTGCGGCTCACTTTTCACCTGACGCAAAGATGCTGGGAATTTCGAAAAACGTTGCAGTCACTGATCTTCCGCTTAATATGAATCTTGAACTCAGGTCTTATTTTGAAAAATACTGGATCAGTGATATTTTCGAATATGCAACTCCGGGTTCTGATGCATATTATGTAACTCTTGAGAATGCAGATAGCAAGCTGGTCCTTAAAAGTGAGGGTGGTGCATTCCAGGTTTATAAAAAATCTCCAAAAAACATTTAAACGCTGACTTGATGATAGCGGTACTCTATTAGTGAGATCGGACAGAAACAGATTTACAACCTAATACAAAACAAAACAGCAGGGACGATTCGTATCGTCCCTGCTGTTTTGTTTTGAAGTCCGGGATATCCTTATGATTCCATATTTTATGTTTCGGCCAGCTTGTGCCGACGCGAACCATAACTTATTTATTAACCCGTTTTGCTGCGACAACTGTTGCCAGGAAGTTTTTAAATTCTGCCAGAGTATAACTGCTAAGATTATGTTTTTTTTCCACACCGGCTTTTTGAGCTGCAAGCACACCATAACGGCAATCATTAAACGCATCTGCGGTATGTGCATCGGGGTCTATCGAGATCATTACGTTATTATCTATGGCAAGGTCAATCCACCGCCAATCCATATCGAGCCTTCTCGGATGGGCATTTAATTCGATCACAACATTGTAGGCTGCGCAAGCTTCAATAATTACGGGATAGTCGAGCGGATATCCGGGCCGGCTAAGTAATAATCTCCCGGATAAATGCCCCAGGATGGTAGTATATGGATTTGAAATGGCCGCAAGTAACCGGGCCATTGCTTTATCCAAAGACATTTTCAGGTTTGAGTGTACCGATGCGATCACAAGGTCAAAGCGTTTTAACACAGATTCAGGATAATCTAATGATCCATCGTTCAGGATGTCGCTTTCAATACTTTTAAAAATTCTGAAAGGCGCTAACTTAAGGTTTAGAGCATCAATTTCAGCATGTTGTTGAAGGATCCGCTCTTCCTGGAGTCCGTTCGCGTAGAATGCTGATTTACTGTGATCGCTGATTACAAGATACTCAAGTCCCTGGCTGATTGCGACTTTGGCCATTGTTTCAAGGGAATCTGAACCATCACTCCAGGTGCTGTGGCTATGAATAATTCCCCGGATATCATTTGGTTGAATGAGTTCCGGTGAATACCCGGCGGCCAATTTTGCCAGTATCGCCGGTTTTTCACGAATTGCCGGGGGAATGCAAGGTAAACCCGCCCTGGCAAAAATCTCATCTTCCGACTTCAGACCATCATAAGATAAGCCTTTGTAGCGCATATCCCATTCGTTTAAAAAATCTTCACTGCAACTTGTCTGGAACAGTCGTTTATAATAAAGTTCCGGGTTTGCAACCTCGAATTGAAGGATAAAGTTTTCGGCTCCTTTGAATGATATATTGGTGTCAGACTTTTCATATAGCTTGTATCCGAGCGTATCAAAAAAGCGGGTGAGTTCATTTTCGCCGATGGTTGTTATCCATTCAAGACTTGTAATAATTTCGAGCTGACGACGAAAAGTACCCGTCTCCGATAATAGTTCAGTTGGAAATGCATTGGCAAGAACTGCAGTTATCTTATTGGTGTGATCTTCCACCTGGGCATATAAAAAGTTTCCCTGGTGAAGGGTGTAAAATTCAATAGCTTCCTGGACGTTCTTTTGGGTTTTTTCACCGAAACCTTTGTAAAGGGTCAAACGGTTTTCATTGCAGGCGTATAATAATTCCCCAATCGATTCAATGTTCATTTCTTTCCAGACTGTCGAAATCTTTTTTGGACCGAGTCCTTTTATGTTCAACATTTCGGCTACTCCCGGTGGAGTTTTTTCAATTATTTCATCAAGAACCTTGAGTCTACCGGTCTCGAGTATCTCAATAATTTTTTTCGAGCTGGAGTCTCCTATACCCTTTAATGAACTGATTTTTGATTTTTCAATCGTTGATAATTGATCCGGGAGCTTTTCAATATTGAATGCTGCCACCGAATATGATTTGGATTTGAAACTATTTTCACCATGGATATCCATCAGTTTTGCAAGCATTGCGAACTGGTCTGCGATATAATAATTGTCATATGCCATGGATCGAAAATAAATTGTTATGCGATCAATTTCAACTTTTAGTTTAAAAAGGGGGGAGGGGCCGGAATCTTTTTAACTTGTAAGTGCCTGGAGTACGAGGAACTGAATCATGGTTGAAAGGGGCTGCCAGACTACGTTTGGAGGGAAGGGATTTGTAGATTTACCGGGTTCTGATCAGGCATGGTATCAAAAAAAGTCCCTCCGATCTTTCGATGGAGGGACTTAATATGTTCTGCTTGTGAGAAGTTATTTCTTCTTTGCAGCTTTCTTAGCAGCTTTCTTTTTAGGAGCAGCTTTTTTTGCAGCCTTTTTTGCTGCTTTTTTCTTTGTTGCCATGTTTTTGTGAATTTAACGGTTAGTAAAAAAACATTATCGACAGTAAAAATAGAAACTAATTTGACACCGCCAAAAATTTTTTTCACATTTTGTTAAAAAAATATTATAGGAGACAACGAAGTAAAGCCTTGAAAACTTACTTAAGCAACTGGTACAAGGTTAACGATGGTCTTATCGTTTCTTGTTTTTTTGAATTCAACAACACCATCTGCTAATGCAAATAATGTATAATCTTTTCCAACACCAACGTTTTTACCAGGATGATAAACAGTGCCACGTTGACGAACGATGATGTTACCGGATATAGCAGGTTGACCACCGTAGATTTTTACACCGAGTCTTTTGCTCTGTGAATCACGACCGTTCTTTACACTACCTTCACCTTTTTTATGTGCCATACAAAAAAGTTTTAATTGTTTTTTTTAAAAATTGATAAGCAGAAAGCATTAAAATCGAAACGCATAAAACCAAAATCGGTTATGCATGATTGAAATTATGCGATTTCGCTGATCCTGATTTTTGTGTAATGAGTACGATGACCATGTTTCTTGCGGAAACCTTTTCTTCTTTTCATCTTGAAGGCAATAACCTTATCACCTTTAACATGATCAACGATTTCGGCTTTCACGGTTGCCTTAACATCACCGCCAACAGCTAAAGAACCATCGGTATCTGTGAGCAATACATCTGAGAACTCTAATGCGTCACCGGCGTTTCCACCAACATGAGGTACATATAAAGTCTGGTCCTTCTGGACCTTGAATTGCTGACCTGCTATTTTAACAATTGCGTACATAACTTTCCAAAAATTAGGATTGCAAAGGTAGGGGAATGAATGCTAAATAGAAAGAATTGATGCGTATTTTTTTTGACTTTTACCTTCCCCGGTTACTCTCCCTTGCCTGTTTCCCATTTTTTTCACTAGGTTTGTTTCCCTAACGATCAGAAGGGGTTATGAAGATTAAATCATTTCTGGCAAAACCATTTGCCAACTTTATATATAAAGGAGTCAGGAAGGGAATGTTAACGGCGGTTCAGGACCAGGAGAATATCCTGAAAGAGCTGCTTAAGGTGGGCCGGGATACCGACTTTGGTAAAGACCACCAGTTCAATACTATAGGCAGCTATGAAGACTTTAAAAAACAGGTTCCGATCCGGGACTATGAACAGTTCCGTCCTTATATAGACAAAATCAAAGAAGGAAAACACAATGTACTCTGGAAGGGTAAACCTATCTACCTTGCCAAAACCTCGGGTACCACCAGCGGGGTAAAATACATTCCAATTTCTAAAGATTCAATTGATAATCATATCAATACGGCGAGGAATGCCCTACTTTCCTATATAGCAGAGTCAGGTAATTCAGCATTTACAAATGGTAAAATGATTTTTCTATCAGGTTCTCCAGAACTTGAAAGGGTTGGAGGGATCCCCACAGGAAGGCTGAGCGGTATTGTAAACCACCACATTCCCAGTTATTTACGGAAAAACCAGTTGCCATCTTACGAAACCAATTGTATTGACGACTGGGAAACCAAACTGGATAAAATCGTCGAAGAAACGGTTAATGAAAATATGACCCTTATCAGTGGAATTCCACCATGGGTCCAGATGTATTTCGACAGGTTGAGGGCAAAAACCGGAAAACCCGTAAAAGATATCTTTCCAAATCTTTCTGTCCTGGTTCATGGCGGTGTAAATTTCGAGCCTTACCGCGCAAAACTCATGGACAGCATTGGTAAGCCGGTGGCTACTATTGAAAGTTTCCCTGCCTCCGAAGGGTTTTTTGCTTTCCAGGAGACACAACTGGCAGAGGGATTATTGTTAAATACTAACAGCGGCATTTTCTTTGAATTTATTCCCGCTTCTGAAATCCAGGCTGCGAATCCCAAACGTATAGCATTGAAGGATGTAGAAGTCGGAATAAACTATGCATTGATAATAAATAACAATGCTGGTTTATGGGGTTATAATATAGGAGACACGATTAAGTTTATTTCAACCAACCCATATAGGATACTTGTCACCGGCCGGATCAAACATTTTATTTCTGCTTTTGGTGAACACGTGATTGGCGAAGAAGTTGAATATAGCCTTATGAAAGCAGCTGAACATTCAGGCGTGCATGTAACTGAGTTTACGGTAGCGCCAATGATCAACCAGGCTGAGGGAAAGTCATACCATGAATGGTTTGTTGAATTTGCCAATGAACCCGGTAACCTGGTTGATTTTGCGCAGCAGGTGGACACAAACCTCAGGGGCAAAAATATCTATTACGATGATCTTATCACCGGCAACATTCTTATGCCCCTCAGGATCAGGCCCGTGAAGAAAAATGGTTTCATCGATTATATGAAATCACTCGGAAAGTTAGGCGGACAAAACAAGGTTCCGAGACTGAGTAACGACCGTAACATTGCAGGGGAACTCGAAAAGTATGTTGAACAATAATTTCCTATCTGCGTATTATTAATCTTTGATTTCAATTTATGTCAAACAGTCATCCGCCAAAACGTATAGCAATATTTGGATCTACCGGCTCTATAGGAACACAGGCACTGGACGTGATCGGTGCAAATCCCGAATCATTTTCTGTTGAGGTGCTTACCGCCCACAGCAATGAAGAACTACTCATAAAACAGGCAATTCATTTCAAACCAAATATTGTTGTTATAGGAGATGAGAAAAAATATCCAAAAGTAAAAGAAGAATTATCAAGCCATAATATAAAGGTATTTACCGGGGAATCTGCACTCGAAGAGGTGGCATCAATGGATGTTTATGATATGATGATTGCTGCAATTGTTGGTTTTGCCGGGTTGAAACCAACTTTGAAGGCGATAGAAGCCGGGAAAGGGGTTGCACTTGCTAATAAGGAAACACTGGTAGTAGCCGGTGATATCGTTATGCAAAAAGCGGTTGAACACCGCGCGCCGATAATCCCTGTCGATTCAGAACATTCTGCCATCTTTCAATGTTTGGTAGGAGAGACGAGGAACCGGATTGAAAAAGTGATACTGACCGCTTCTGGTGGGCCATTCCTTGGTCGCAAGCCAAATTTCCTGGTGAACGTAAAGCGGGATCACGCACTTCAGCATCCCAACTGGACGATGGGTGCAAAGATCACGATAGACTCTGCTACTTTGATGAACAAGGGCCTGGAAATGATTGAGGCGAAATGGCTCTTTAATTTACAACCCGACCAGGTACAGGTGCTTATTCATAAGGAAAGTATTATTCATAGCATGGTTCAGTTTGAAGATGGAAGCATAAAAGCGCAGATGGGTTTACCAGACATGAAGTTACCAATTCAATATGCCCTGGCTTTTCCGCACCGGATTCCCAGTAGCCTGAAACGTTATGACTTCCGTAAACCAGCGCAGTTGAATTTCGAAGAACCTGATACAAAGACCTTTCGCAATCTGACACTGGCAATGGATGCGATGTACAAAGGTGGAAATGTTCCCTGTGTTTTGAATGCTGCCAATGAAATTGCGGTTTATGCGTTCTTAAGAAACCGTGTTGGTTTCCTGGACATGACGGACCTGATCGAAAAAACCATGGATCATGTGCCGTTTATCAAAAATCCGACGCTTGAAGAATATTTTGAAAGCGATGGCGAGGCTCGTAATTTCGCCGCATCGTTGATCAAATTGTGAGAGGAGCCTGATTTGGGGTTGGTTTCAATGGATGAACATTTAACCTGGTAAAAGTCGAAAGCAAATGCAATTTGTTAAAACTTTTGCTATTTAGGGCCGCGGTATAAAAATTACACAACGATTGCTGAATTATAAGCATCTTCAAATATGATATTTTCGAAAATATTGATGTTTAGCAAATAGATGTTATGCAAATATTGGTGGTTAGAAAATATTGGTGTTATGCAAATGTTGGTGTTTAGTAAATATTGATGTTTCATAAAAAATCAAAATCGCAATCTTAACTTCTTTAAAAATCTACAATCTGAATATGTTTTATTTTTTGGCGATTGATTGGGCTAGTGTTGGGATACAGGCTTTCTACCTGATCTTATCTCTCTCCATACTGGTTATTCTTCACGAGTTTGGTCATTTCCTTCCCGCGAAATTGTTTAAGTGTAAGGTGGAGAAGTTTTACCTGTTTTTTGATCCCTGGTTCTCGATCTTTAAAAAGAAGATTGGGGAAACAGTATATGGAATCGGCTGGCTTCCTTTAGGCGGTTATGTAAAGATCGCCGGCATGGTGGATGAAAGTATGGACAAGGAGCAAATGAAAAAGCCTCCTCAACCCTGGGAGTTCAGGAGCAAACCGGCCTGGCAGCGTTTGATTATAATGATTGGCGGTGTTACCGTTAATGTGCTTGTTGCTTTCTTCATCTACGCTATGATCTTATTTACCTGGGGTGAAGAAAAGTTACCGAATGCAAATGCGAAAAATGGTATCACGATTATGGATAGCGTCATGTACCAGATGGGGCTTAAAGATGGAGATAAGATACTTGCCGTTAACGAGGATCCGATTCCATATTTTGACGACATTCCAAAAAAGCTGCTGGTTGGTGAGCGTGTAACTGTTGAAAGAGATGGAAAAGTGCAGGAAGTACAGTTACCGGTGGATCTGCTGGGTAAACTGATCGAAAAGAAAAGGAGCCGTACTCCATTGTTTACACCAAGAGTTCCGATGATCGTTGGTATTGTGGCAGATTCGTCTCCCGCTTTATCGGTTGGGCTTAAGCCTTATGATCGTATACTTTCTGTCGATTCGGTGACGACGCCGTTTTTTGACAATGTGAGAACTGAATTGTATGCGCATCGCGGGCAACAGGTTGCTTTGCAAATTGAACGCGAAGGCAAACAGCTTACTGTTAATCCGACCATAACATCGGATGGTAAACTTGGTGTTTATCATTTCAGCTATTCGCAGGAATTGGATAGTCTTGGTATCCTGAAAATAGAAAGAAGAAAATATGGTTTCATCGAATCATTTCCGGCAGGTGTTAGAATGGCGGTTGATAACCTGGTATTTTATATCGATCAGTTCAGGAAGATATTGAGTCCTGAAACGGGTGCTTATAAAGGTGTGGGTGGTTTCAAATCTATGGGTTCCATCTTTCCAAAACAATGGGGTGACTGGCAGGCATTCTGGAGCATCACTGCATTTTTCTCAATTATACTTGCGTTTATGAACTTGTTGCCAATACCGGCACTGGATGGCGGACACGTTGTGTTTACCTTGTATGAAATGGTGACTGGCCGTAAACCAAATGATAAGTTTCTCGAGTATGCGCAGATCGTGGGAATGATATTCCTGCTTGGTTTGATGGTTTATGCAAACGGAAACGACTGGTTCGGGTGGAACAGGAATAAATAAGCGATGAATGCAGTTTTGTATGATGAATTCTGCTGTCTAAGTTAAAGCCTGCTGTTTACGGGTTTCGATAGAACTCAAAACAGCTATAACATATTAAAAGGGATCTTTGTTTCGGTGCGATGCAACACATCGCAGCAATCAAAGATCCCTTTTGCATTTAAGGAGGTTGGTGTATTCAGAAACTGAAGCAATCAGCATAGCAGTCAAGGATTCATATCATGAACGTTGGGCTTCATTTATGTTGATGATGTTATGTTGATGATGTTATGTTGATGTTTTATGTTGTTGCTTGTATGTTGATGCTTGTATGTTTGATGCTTGAATGTTGATGCTTGAATGTTGATGTTTGAATGTTGTTGCCTGTATCTTGATGGTTGTATTGTTGATGTTTGTAATGCCGATGCAATCATCAATTGAGGTTTTGTGTTGCCAACATCTTCATTTCTTCTATGCTTAGATTGGTCAAAGCATAACTTTTAACATCGTTAATTGTCATTTCATCAAGGATGTCAACAACATTACGATAACTGGCATTGCTCATCGGTTTTACAATAACCATCATTGTTTTTCTTGACATAGGCTTCAGGAGGTCCATAGCTTCCTGTTTTGCTCTTATCACCTCGCCTATGCCATCTGCATACGAATAACCAACAGTGCCAAAGCGACCCGCCTGCAGCGCTTCCTGCAGTATTCCATGATAATAGAATATGCGATTGTCTTTGAATGGGACTATAGTTAGTGACCCGCTTGCCTTTGTCGGCGTTTCTGTTCCTCCCTCAGCCGGCATGATTAGTTTCATGGCTGATGGCTCTGACATGGTTGTGGTAAAGATAAAAAACGTGATAAGTAAGAATCCCAGATCAACCATAGGAGTGAGGTCGACACGGGTAGACAATTTTTTCCCACGCCGTCTCCCGGGTTTGGAACCCGCGGCGGCTGATGTAATTTCTGCCATAAATAGTGTTTAAATTAAGACGCTGTTAGAATAAGGCGTTGTTGGTATTAAGACGCTGATGATTAAACATTCCACAAAATCAGATTGGCAATTTATCCTGGTATGTTATCACAGATTTTCACCAAAAGAGATTATTTAATCTTGTTACCAATTATTCAGTTAATCACGTCAAATGTGAAATGAATACAAAACAAGGGGTTTTGAAGACATGAAGCTGGTGTTTAAACATCGCAGTCTATCCGGGCAAGTGAAACCGCCCGGCTCATGATAACCAGGGAATATCCGTTTGCAATCTATGGTCTCAATTGTGCAATTCCCTCGATATTTTGTACACTCTATCCATTTGTGGTTGGAGGTAGAAAATCTTTGATGTTACTTTACATCATCAACAGCGGCATACCACAACACAAAAAGCAACAACAAGAACAACAACATAAAATAAAAGCAAAATATAAAGAATTTTAAGTTTTAAGTTTTCTCATAAGCAGTTAGTTTTGGTTTAATCCCCTTTATTCTTATCGGGGATTTTGTTTTTTTTAGTTATCCTCGAATTGAAAATCTAAAACCCCGGAATTTCTGCCCACCTCTCAATAGTCTGTCCGGCTAAAAAGTTTGTATAAATCCTAATCGTCAGTATAAATAATCCCATTCTTCCGGTGGACCAGGATTAGTATCTGGATTAAAAGACCAGTTAATTTTTTGTCGTTCAAAAAGATTCAGAAAGATTACGTTCTTCAGATTATATATTTTTCGTAAATTTGCAGGCTGGTCTTTATTGGGGGTGCCTGGTTTTGACAGCGTAGATCTTTGAAGGTGTAAGCATGTCGTGCGTTGGATAATTAGCACGTTAATCTGAATATTCAAAACTTCAAATGGCAATACACAGTATGCCATGGCTGCCTAATCAGTGATTAGATAGTCATTAGGGCCGCTTGAGTGGGTCTGTCTGCCACCCGCTCCGCCGCCGACTCAAAACAAGCGCAGAATGCTGCAATCAAAGGCTGTGATGATTGCTTAAGACTATACAGCTAAGGTTGATATTGGTTTGTCCGTCTCCTGTATCAACCCGACAACTAATGATGGAATAAACATGTAGAAAGCTTTCGACGAATATGTTTGGACAGGGGTTCGATTCCCCTCACCTCCACTGGTAGCATATGCAACGCAGTGCAAAAAGATGCAAGTTGTTGGTTTTCAACACTTGCATTTTTTCTTTGGATGCATCAAAGTGCTAAAAAAAGCACGTCTTTGGTGTACTTTCAGAGACCAGAACGGGATCCAAAGCCCCCGTTGCATCGAATTGCATCTTGTTGCCCGGCTCTGCACTTTAAAAGTTTGCACCATCTAGAGAATTTTAAACTTTAAAAATTCACTAGAAAATGCAACAGTTATTAAACATCCGATTCTCATTTCTCTGCCGCAAAACGCGCGCAAATTCCGAAGGAAAAAATCCCATCGTATTTCGTATTACTTACCGCCAGGAACGCCGCGATATATTTTCCGGTTTGTATTGCGATTTCAAAGACTGGGATGCTGAATCAGGCAGGCTTAAACATTTGAATAAGCAGTCTGCCGCCTTGAACAATAACCTTGAGTTGATCAAACGCAAAGCCAATGATCTTTTTGATCAATTTAAGTTTTCTGGTGGAGAGTTTACTCTTGATGAATTAGTTGACAAATTGCGTGGCAGAGAGGAACGACCTGTTTTACTTATCGACTACCTGGAAGAAGAAAAAATACGGATAGAAAAAAGATTGGGTATAGACATTACAATGGCGACCTGCAATAAATACAAATGCAGTGCGAAGCATGTCCAGGAATTCCTGGTCAAGGAGTTCAAAGTCAAAAACTATGCGCTGCATCGATTGGATAGCAGCTTTCTCGACAAATACTTTCGCTACCTGCGGTCAACAAAAAATATTTCACACAATTCGGCAGGGAAATATGTTTCGTTTCTTAAGACAGTTTTGATGCCGGCAATTCGCGCTGGATCTGTCAAGATTGACGGTTTTAAGGAAATCAAGTTGAAGCAGAAACCAATTTTGAAAGGCTACCTATCGAAGGAAGAAATCGAAATGTTGACAAACGTTCAACTCAAAAGCAAAGACCTTGATCGGATCAGAGATATATTTCTGTTTTCCTGTTACACGGGCCTGGCTTATAGTGACGTGAAGCAATTATCTAGACATCATATCATAAAGGAAGGAGACGAAACATTTTTTATTCGTAAACCACGGCAAAAGACAGGGCAGGAGAGCATCATCCCATTGTTGAGCGTAGCTCGGCGTATACTGGAAAAATATAGTCCGACGGAAGATTTTCGGGACTTTCAATGGCGGGTATCGGCGAATCAGAAAATGAATCAACGGCTGAAGACAATTGGTTCTGAAGCAAAAATTTCAAAAGAACTTCACATGCACCTTGCCCGACACACCTTTGCAACCACGGTAACACTTTCGAATGGAGTCCCAATCGAATCAGTATCGTCAATGCTCGGTCATGCTTCTCTAAAGCAAACTCAGCATTACGCAAAAATAATTTCACTAAAACTCCAACATGATATGCATAAGATTAATGGGCTATTTAAATGACCTTTCTAATTAGAATAATTATCCACAAGTAACCGATAGTTCTACAATATAAATAACTGTCACAATGGGTTTTGCAAAGTCTTGATAACCAATGTCTGTCAATGCAATTTTGTGACAGTTATTTTATATTCCACACAGGCTATTTGATAACAGATGACCGCTAGTTTTGCGTTTTAATCTAAATCCAAATAACTATGAAATCAAATCCCTACGTCCTTGAGAATAAGGAGCTTTTAGAAACCGACCGGAGTTCTTAGAACTGATTAAAGTATTTCGTTACGAGGTGCAGCAAGCCCAGCGACCCGCAGCGGAATGGATAATTGATGACATCGATCTCCAGAAACTTTTAAAAGTTTCTAAGCGTACCACCGCAAACTATAGAGCGCAGGGACTGATCACTTATTCTCATATTGGTGGCAAAGTTGTGTACCTATATAGTGATGTATTGGATGCGGTTAATCGAAATAAGATTCCAGCCATTCAGGAACAGCTGCGCATCAAACTTTAGAAGCATCAGTAAAACCAACTATCAATAACTTCCCAAACCTTTGGAATATGCCATCTAAAAGAGTCTATGAAGAAATCGCGTGCAATAATCCAGCATGCGGAACAGAATTTGCTCCTCACGACCGTAGACAAATTTACTGTTCGACCCAATGTCGTATCAACTTTTACAATGACAAAAAGAATTTCCTTGATCAGGATCGTTACTTCATTGAAAAGTTGTTGCGGGAATGCGACCAAAAGTTGGAATTACTTATGAAAAGTAATTTTTATAATAACGAAAAAATCGAACAGGTGATTCTCACCAAATTTGAAATTGATCAGACAATTGGGAGCCTGGTATTGCACTTAGACACAGGTCGGCCTATTCGTTGGTATCATTCTTTCGGAATAGAGCTGGTGAATGAGCGTCTGAAATTATACGCCATCCATCAACGTACCAATAACTTAATGAAAAAGCAAAAACAATGATTAATCCCCGCACTGCCCCATACCCTGTTCACCAGCTAATGGCTTTGAAGCATGAAATCAAAGATTCATTATCAAAGGAGGAATATTCTGGTTTACTGAATTCAGATATTCTCGTGGAAAACCCGGCCATAGAGCATATGACCATTGACCGTCAACTAAAATCCAAATTAGATCTGCCGGTTATGGCATTACAGAATGCAGAGGATTTTAAGAAACCTGTATCTTTCACATATGCGAAAACCAATTCAGTGAAATGGACAATTTATGTTATTGGAGGAATTTTTGTAGCGGTCGCCATTTATGTCTATTACCAACATGCAAAGTCAAAAGAAAAAGTAGATCAAGGAACATCTGAAAAATAAAATCTGCTTATGGTCACGGAGATACCCCAATGGGTCAAGATCCATTAATTCCGAAGTAAAGTACTTACGCGCCAAAAAATCCTAACAAATGTTCGATCGTAGTTTGGTATTTTGCCAGACAATTAAAATGAAATTGAGATTCTCCACAATGCAAACTAAATCCTAAAACGTGATCGTTTTCCAAACGATAAGAATTAACGCAAGACGCAATCTGCAAACCATAAATCACCATCTTTATGATAACTACGTCACACGGGAGAAAGGCAAAGCAAAAGCTAAGCCGTCCAGACCCATATGTTTATTTTGCGCTGTTGATAAAGATATAACTGAAGAACACGTCCTCCCTAAGTGGGTATTTGAAAAAAATCCTCACCGGTTCTTTACGACACAAATAAACAATTTGTCGCATAAATATATTAGTTCTACTATCCCAGTTTGTGCAACTTGTAATAATGATCTGCTAAGTGAATTGGAAAAGAGGGTTCAAAAATTGTTTTTGGGTCATCAAAAAATGGGTCGTTTTTTCAATGAAGAAGAAACCGAAGATATTATTCGCTGGCTAGAAATTCTCGACTATAAATACCAGGCATTTAGTTTAATGACAAAATTTTCCGTATTGAAAGGGAAGGGACCCATTGACTTTCTGACAGATTATTCTCTATCTGTTCTCGATCCGAACATAGAGTATTCTCCAAGGAGCGCTACAAAAAATATCCGCGAGGCGCTTGCAAGAATTACAGTTAAGTCAAAACAAAAAAATCTTCATTCTCTTGTCATCTTTAAGACGCACAATCCGGATTTCTATTTCTCTCACAAAAATAATGATTTCCTTTTTTTGGACCTTCCCAGATATAATCTGGCTTTATTTTATTTTTACAAGAAACTGTTCGCAGAAGCTGTACATGCGAAAGATGCGGCGATGGAAATATTGTCACGGGTTTATTAAAGAAGTTAGATTGTTAACTATGAAATGGATCACCCGTGGGTGTCCTAAAATTGACCGTTAGTTTGTCCCTGGTTGATCAAACGGTTTATTGACCCTGATGAGGAAATTCTTTATCTACCAGAAGCGTTTGAGACCTCCCGGCCTCTTTAAGCAAACCTCTTTTTTTATTTTAGCTCAAAGATATTCGGTATACTAAAGGGAAGAAGCGAGCCGGAAACCGATACTGCCGTTGCCCCACAGGACGGGGATGCGATAGGCTACGCGGCATATAGCGGGTTCGATGGCCGAGTTACCGCTACCGCCGCGGATAACACGATGCGGCCCTGTTGCAGGGCCCTTCGGATCATTTTCCGGACTTTTACCATAATAGTTTTCATCATACCAATCGTTGCACCATTCAAATACATTGCCCGACATATCATACAATCCCAATTCATTGGCCTCTTTTTGTCCAACAGGAAGTATATTTGATCCGCTGTTGACAGAAGTCCAGGCCACCGCATTGATATCATTACTACCTGCATATTCAAATTTCTTGCTCTTTGTACCGCCTCTTGCAGCATACTCCCATTCAGCTTCTGTGGGCAGGCGATAGTTCTTACCGCATAGGGTATTCAACTTTTTAATAAATGTCTGTACATCATCCCAGCCTACAGCGTTTACCGGGCAATCCATACAGCCTTTATGATACAAAGGATTGCTGCCCATAACCTTTTGCCATAGTGCTTGCGTAGTTTCATACTTAGCTATTTTAAAACTACTTAGCGTAACATTATGTATAGGCATTTCATTTTTATTCTCATTGCCGCCCATAGCAAACCTGCCGCCCTGTACCGTTACCATATCCGGCTCAATGCCATTTCCAGTTGCCTCGGTCGTCATGACAGAATCAGAATTAACCGCGGTTGCTTTTTCTGATGTCTTCGTGTTGCTTTGCGAACACCGGATACCTGCAGCCGCTATAAGCAGAACAGCTATAAAAATGTATTTCATTGCTGGATTTTTTGCCGGGGTTTCTGGAACCTCCGGGTTATAGATGTTTTTTTTATTTATCATATCCTATCTGACTTGATTTAGTGAATCTACTTTGATATTTTTCGGCTTGAGGAATTTGGCTTGTAAATAAAAATTTAAGCTTTGTCAATAAAAACTTCGTCTTGGTTGGTGTCTTCACGAACCAATACACACCGGCTTCGAAAATTTCGGTGCGTGAAGACACGCACCGAGGCGTAGGGCAATAATTAATATGAAGTACGTGGCCAATGGCTTGTTACTCAAACTACAGAAATGATATTGATTAATTATAATTAACCATTGATTTTAAAATCAGCAATACACCTTACTTCTGATCCGCTTTTCTTCTAAAGTCAGTGATGGTCTTTCCATCATAACGATACACTCCATCAGATGCGCCAATCCAAATACTTCCATCGCTAGCTTCCAAAATTGCTATTAATGCTGGCCCTCTTGACATAATTTCGGTTACAGTGGGCTTTTTATTGCACAAGGACTTTTGATCATAACGGGAAACTGCCCAGATACCCCCACCAGAATTTACTTCACCAGTAGTCCAGATGTTTCCGTTTTTATCTTCGGCCATAGCATAAACACCTCCCTGTGATACGTTTGTAAAGGTACTGCCGTCATAGCGCCAAAGACCGTTTCCACGCCCACCCTTGACACCAAACCAAATATTACCTTGTTTATCTTCGATTATTGACGAAACGACTCCAAATGATTTGCCATCTTTGTCTTTTAAAACGGTAAATGTTTTTCCATCATAAAAACCAGGCCCGTCTCCTGTGGCAATCCATAGTTTGCCAGTTTTGTCTTCCATGATAGCGCTACCATCAATACGCGGCAGTCCATCTTTCGTTGTTAAATTTCGAAAAGATTTCCCGTCATAACGGCTTGCTCCCCCTTATCGGAAAACACCTGACGAAGTAAACAAAATGGCACCATTGCTGCCTTTTTTTAAATTACGAACTATTCGGTCAGGCGCGTAGGAAGTAACTGTGTCTTTGATACTGTAATTGATATTATCTTTATGGGGTTCAGTTTGGTTTTGTCCACAGGAAGTGTGGAACACTAGCACCCAGAACAAAGTATAGATGGGAAAGTATTTTATCATTTTATTTTTTTGATTAATAAGAATAATAAAACCTCACAGCTCTTGTACCGGAATACAAATAACATGATCTGATTTAGTTAATATCATTTTATGGATTCTGATGTCTATTTCTTTCCTACAATCTTTATATGTAATTCAGTGGAATCCGAAATAATGTCATTAGCTACATTATCATAGAACATCCCTGATCCATAGCGGACATCCCCTTTTGTTCGATCAATGACCAGTTTACCATTCGCTTCGAAAATCCTTTCCTTAACTTCCATTTTGACTGGAAAAGTAACTGGGTGTAATATCTTTGATGGTTAAATTCCCGGTAATTTCCCTATACTCAAAATTCATTGATTTGACCTTGGTAATGGAAATGGTAGAAAAAGGAAATTTTTTAACATCAAAAAAATCAGGATTTTCTAAGCAATTAACCATTTCATTATCGCTCCCATGGTTTTTATCTTCAATGGTATTTCATGTCGACTTCAACTGTGCCACCCACTAGTTGACCTTTCTCAATCATCCATTCACCTCTTGATATATAGACGTACCCTATATTTTCCCCCATCGACAAGTAGGATCCTTTCCATGTCACAACGGTTTCTTTCGTATCTATCATAAAATATTTTTCATTCCCAACATGTAAGGATAAGGAGCTTGCCGATGAATTATTTTTATTTTCCTTTCTTATAGGCCTACCGCAACCAAAGAAAAAAGGAGCAATAATTCAAAGTAAGAAAGTTATCGATGGCTTGATATTCATACTAAAGAAATGATGTTGATTAATGATAATTGTCAAATGATTTTAAAATCAGCAATACGAGTTATTGCTGACCGGCTGCACTTTTAAAGTCTGTAAATGTCTTTCCATCATAACGATGCACTCCGCCCCCAGATCCAAACCAAATACTTCCATCATTAGCTTCCAAGATCCCCAAAAAATCCATTGTCCGTCCTGACTTAATTTCTGTTACAGTGGGCATTTTATCGTACAAGGACTTTGCATCATAACGGGAAAGTGCCCATACGTTCCCATTAGGATTTACCACACCAGTAGTCCAGATGTTACCTTTTTTATCCTGGACTATACCATAAGCACCCCTCTGTGATACCTTAGTGAAAGTATTGCCGTCATAGCGCCAAAGACCTTTGTTGTCACCGAACCAAATGCTTCCTTTTTTATCTTCGATTATTGACCAAACGTTTTTAAACGCTTCTCCATCTTTGTTTTTTAATACGGTAAATGTTTCCCTATCATAAACGAACAAGTTTTCTCCTTGTGCACCAAACCAAAGCTTGCCGGTTTTGTCTTCAAGGAGTAAACGAATACTGTTACTTGGAAATCCATCTTTTGTGGTAAAATTTCGAAACGATTTCCCATCGTAACGGCTTGCTCCGAACCAAATATTACCGGTTTTATCTTCATAAATATGAAGATTTTGGTTATTGGCAAGCCCATCCTTGGTTGTAAAATGCTGAAAGGATTTCCCATTGTAATGATAAACACCCGAGCCTTGGGAAGCGAACCAAAGATTTCCTTTTCGATCTTCCAAAACATCCCAGAAGCTAGAGAAGCGTGGCGAAATTATTTTACTTGTTAGATTGGTAAAAAATGTTCCATCGTATCGAAACACGCCCAAATAAGAAGCAATCAAAATGTCTCCGTTTCTAGCTTTCTTTACATTCCGAACCATACCCATAGGCACCTTGGCGGTGTCCGCCTCTTTAAGTTGAGACTCGGAGTAATGTCCTCTATTGTCCTTGACATTATCTTGTGGTGGGTTTGTTTGGTTTTGTCCACAGGAGGAGTGAAAAACAAACACCAGTAACAAAGAATATACTTGTATATGTTTCATAACTTATTTTATTTATTGATGATATAGTGAAAGTATCTCGCTTGCTTTTTTGATGGCTGAAGGGTCAAACCCCGCATTGCGGAAATATTCAAAATCATCTTTCAAACTTTTGCTTAGGTCGTTATCAGTTTTCCCTGACTTTAAATATTGTCTATATAGCTCAATTGCTTTGGTGAAATCACCCTTAAAGAGATACGAGTGCGCTAAGTTTTTTACCAGCGATAAGTCTGAAGGTTCGCTGGTCAAACCCTGCAATAAAAAGCCAATCGCTTTTACGTAATTTTTAGAGTCCAGCAAATGACGGCCGAATACACCCGATTGCCCGGGTCTTGGTTTCAGTGTATCTAAAGTGATTATCTTTTGTCCGGTTGCACGAAGCCGGCCATTAAAGGTATTCGAATAGCCAGTTACTGTACCGGCGCTATCGAAAATAAAAGTCTTTGTGCCTCCTAATTCGATGTTGCGAAAATCGGTGGACGACGTGAAATACATTTTGCTGTTGATGCCATCGGTCCAGAAGTAAAGCCCGTCTTTTTCTTTTCTTATTTCCGAAAGATATCCGTCTGTTATATATTCTCCGATGTATTTCGAGGTGATAGTGTCGTGTACCGGCACAGTGGTTATTTGTCCAGGCTTGCTAAACCCTTTCCAATTGTATACCTGCGCTATGCTGTTGACCAGTTCGAATGCAACAGAAGCGTCATCAGAATTTACGAATATCGCAGCTCCCTTACCATTTGTCAATCCCCCAATGAACAAACCCGAGAAACCCTCGTTACTGGCCGTATGGTCGAAGTACATTTCGCCATTCCTATCCTGTATGAAGGTGCCCATTGCCACATTATTTTTGTAGGGCGTTACATGTAATTTTACCATTTCCTGGTTCAACACTTTTGATGACTTTCCCTGGTAAGCCTGCTGCATTTCAAGAATGTATTTGCATATATCTGTGGGTGTAGTCCATAATCCGGCCGCTGCTTTTTCCGGATATACAAAATATTTCCCCGGAACTTCATTACCGTTTTTTTTATATCCTGTTGCCAGACTTTTTCTTTGGCTGACCGGAGGAGGCTGATGGTAAGAACTGCTGTTCATTCCCAATGGCTGCAACACATGTTCATATATATATTGCTCATATTGTTGCTTTGTAATGTCGGTAAGCATCTGCTGCGTTATCAGGGTGCCTCCGCCGGAATAGCGGTGTTCCTTACCTGGTTCTGTATACGAGCGTACGGCTTCTGTATTGGAAGGAGCCCGGCCGTCTAGTATATCGGTGACCTTTGCGATGGCACTATCCCGTTGGTAACCGGGAAAACCATGAACCGTCAGGCCGGCGGTATGGCTGAGCAACTGGGCGGTTGTAATTTTTTTGCCATGCGACACGGTGTCGTATGGAAATTTCCAGTTGCCCAGGTACTGGTTGATGTCCTGGTAAAGATCAAGCTTTCCTTCCTGCGCTAATTGCAATATGCCAACGGCGTTCAGTGACTTACTGATCGATCCGGGTTCAAACCTGGTACTCGTAGTTACTTTCCTGCCTTCTTTTTTGTCAGCATAACCATACCCTTTGGCCCACACAACCTGGTAATTGTCGATAACAGCGACACTTAACCCCGCCACATTGTGATGCTTCATCCTTTCAGCAAGGGAATACCATTTACCGTCGATGACCAGGCCTTTTGATAGGTTGGTTTCCACCTGGGCAATCTGTTCATTTACGGCTTTAGAATATTGCTGCTGTGCAGTGACGGTAATAAGGCAATGGAACAAAAGGACTGCTAAAATGATTTTTTTCATAGTTGACAAACCTATTTGTTCTTCTGCTGGTGTAGGCAGAAAAAGTGTAAAAAGGTTTGTAAAACAATGTAAAAACTATGTAAAACGGGTTTACATTGGCAGTCCATGCCTGGCTTAATCAGTATGAAGCAATATTCCTTTTTCGACGTCTTTCAGCATCTATAATAGTATTTCCTTTGGCCCGGAAAAAAAAACTGGCCATCCTGATAAGCACCGGGAGATGGTGCTGTAATATCGGCACGAGGTTTTGCTTCATTCCAAAGATTCGACGCCCCGGTTATTGCCAGTTATAGCTTATTTATTGACAAAAAATAAAACAAAGATTACTTTATCCTCGGGCAAATTACGGCGCATGTCAGTGAAAAAATCGCGAGGCCCCTGATCGTCAGCAACCTTTATTTTTACTAAAGTCACGTTTAAAAAGTATCTTACTATTTCGCTCAATATAGTCGCCAGATATAATCAAATATGGATGGTTAGGCGAATACCCTGCGCTGCGGCTTCTTAGAATTATTTTATCGTTGACTTTCAAGCTGTTTAACTGCTGAAACTCCTTAGGACTAAATTGCATCATGTATTCTTCGCTATTAATCCTGACTATAAGCCATTTTATTCCTGCTGATTTCCCGGTGCGCCGAAAAGTAACGGAGGTTACCACGGCCTCCATATTGGTGAAAGCCTTTATGTACTTGCTTATTTTATCATGACTGGCATGCACCTTTTTACCTTCAGGAGAAACCTCCCATTCTTTGTACTTTATACCGTCAGGAGAAGCCTCCTATTTTTTTCTTTCATCCAGGCCTGCTTTCCTGTCAGCAATAGATAGAGGCTTTGGGGATGGCTTAGTTTCATTTTTAATTTCATGATTAGCAAATACTAGTCCGCTCACCACAACCAGCGGTAAGACCAGTACATAGATGGTATTTTTCATATGTTTCATATGCTTTCAAATTGATTCAGCGAATCTAGTTTGATATTTTTAGGACTGAGTGATTGGATTGTAAATAAAAATGTAAGTTTTGTAAATAGATTGTAAATAGCATATTTCAGTGAAAGTATCCCCGTTTCGTTCCAAACTGTCCGGCCCTATCAGGGCTTTTTTTATGGGCTTCGGGCGGACGCGGTCCACCCACTTGCCCGCCGAAGCCCGGCATAGGCTTACTCTATCAGCGTCTTTACGGACTATGGCGGGTGCTGGTCTTACAAATAAGCGGACTTTATTTTTGGAACATTTCAAAGTGACCTTAGTCCTCTAAACAAACGGCAGTAGGCCGTTAGGGGCGATTTAAGTATAATTTCATAATTTGACATTCCTGCCACTATATACCCACTCATTTAAAACTTATTGTTCTGCAGATGACTAACGTTCAGGATTTGCACATAGAAGAGGAGATTAAGCCACTGTTTGATTTTACTTACAATAGTGAATCCGGAAAACAAGTAAGTGATATCCTCACTAAAACGCTAAAGTCTGAAGAAGAAATTCTGGCTCGCCAACAATTGTTAAAAGGCTTTATAGCGAATTGGGAACTTATAAAACATTATTCTTTTTACAGGTTCAATCTGTCAGACATCTTTGACTTCCTGGACACCTTTTTTATAGGTTCTGCTTCTGCGGGGAGACTAAGGTTAAAGTTTATGTTCTCAGAGAAAGCAAGAGAGAAACAAAGAGGAAAGCTAATCCTGTTAGTCCGACTTTTTTATGCAATTAACCACGATTATTTGACTAAGATTGATACAAGCCTCTTCCCCGAAGAATATGCGGCTGAATTGGAAGATATCAAAAAATTCTTTTCCGGGTTCAACCTGGATCAGTACGAAAATACGATCAATAGAAATAAATTCCGCATTAGTCATATGGTCGAACTGATGATGATCATCAGTGAAAAAACCGTTGCCGGCGAATCTGCGGTTTTCAGGGAACGTTGGTTTTTATTTGAGGCCTATATTTCTATTAGCACCGGAATAGTTAAGAATGGATTTGTTTTTCCCGTGTTTGATAATGCCCATTTTTCACTGGAAGGTTTCTATCATCCGGTGTTGAAGTCGCCGGTGAAAAATGATTTGATTGTACGCCAGCAGGTTATTCTTTTAACCGGGCCTAATATGTCTGGCAAGTCTACTTTATTGAAGGCCGTTTCTTTATGTGTTTATCTTGCACACATCGGAGTAACCGTTCCGGCTTCAAAGGCAGTTCTGCAATATTTTAGTACCATCTCGGTAGCTATTAATCTTACCGATAGCATAGTAAGTGGTTACAGTCATTTTATGTCTGAAATTATTACCTTAAAAAATGTGCTTTCGGAAGCGAGAACTGGGGTCAGATGCTTTGCCGTTTTTGACGAGTTGTTCCGGGGCACTAACATTGAAGATGCACTTGAAATTAGCACCACTACATTAAAAGGTCTTAAACATTTTCCCAATTCATTATTTTTGATTTCAACACACCTGCACCAGCTTAAATCTGTGGAAGAAATTAATAATAAGGAAATAGCCACCTGTTTTATCGATTGCAATTTGACTGATAATGTCCCCACATTCACCTACAAGTTAAAAGACGGCTGGAGTGACCTGAAACTTGGTCGTATACTGTTTGAAAAAGAAGGACTTAATACGATGCTTGATAAGTAACAGGCCAGGCAATACCTGCTGTTGAACATTCAGTGTGACATGTTGGTAGTAACGCTGAGATAAAAGCGTGATAGCTGTAAGGAAAGCCGCCGTATGAGGTAGGACATGTGGATGTTGACTGGATTGCAGCCCAACCGATAATAAACTAAATAGCCCAAGCTGAAAATCAAAGATCTTCAGGCATGGGCTATTTGAATTTGTTTATCGAAATTAATCATATTTCAAAGCAGGATATCCCAGCAGCCTGCGCCATAATGCCAGCTGACCAATCATGCTTGCTTCGCGATAGATGGTAAAAGATATCAACTCATAATAAGTCATCTTCATTCCACCCATATCAAGTTCAGAATCGAGTTTTTCATCATCGATGATTACCAGTGCTTCCCTTGCATGCGGACTCACCTTATCCCAGTCTTTCAGATAATCTGCAGTAGTTGGGTATTTTGCATTATCCTGGATTCCCTTATTGTCTTTGAATAATTCTTCGCCTGTTTCTTTTAATCCGGGACTTGTTTCGCTTGCAATTTCAAAGCGCTGGTGTACGAGTGCCCCGGCGAGCCATGCTATATGATTTGCCTTCGTATCAAGACGGCTATAGGTATCCTTGTCAGTTATACCATCGAGTGCCCGCGATAAAAATGTGGTATGCAGGTCAAATAATGTGAGTAATCCCTCTGTTCTTCGGCTTGCTGTTTTATTTTCTACCTTGCTTGCAGTTTTTGTTTCCATGATAATTATTTTTAAAGAAATGAATAATATTTTTTAGTAGTGAACAATTTTTCTAAAGAAGTAAATAATCTTTTTAGGAGTGATTAATTTTTTAAAGAAGTGAATAATATACTTAGAGAAGATGAATAATATTTATAAAAGAATAATATACTAGAGAAGGTGAATGATATTTGATTAGCGAATAATATTTTAGCGATTATGAATAATATTTTAGTAACGAAAAATATTTTAGAAGTGAGTAATATTATTTAGCATTGAGCTATCATTTTTCGGCGCTGGAGCATCTGGTTTAAATGATTTGTAAATCTACTGAAACAATAAACCTGCCAGCCTCCGCTATCGCGACAATTAAAGGGGTAAAACGCGCCATTTCTCTATATTGTTTTTAATGTTCAAACTACCATTAAGACTTAAGATTACCGCTGCCCTATCTTTTTTAGTAGAGAAAAGCGGACAAAAAGTGTAACAAAAGCGGACAGTGGAACTTTGCTATTAAATGCCTTTTTAATGAAACAGAAGGTTTTACCAATATGGCATCCGGTTAGCTGCACAATCCTTTAAAAATGACCGTATGCATTGATGGTCAGTGCCTAAGTTACCTGAAATATAGCTGATGATCATTGCTTAAGTGGCCTGAATCATAACTGACAAAAATTAAAGAAAACCCAATTTGCGACCCATGCTCAAAAACTATTTCATCATTGCAATACGTCATCTATCCAGGCACAAGCTGTTTTCCCTGATCAACGTTCTTTGCCTCGGTATAGGTATTACTTTTTCCATGCTGATCTGGAATTATATCATGCAGGAAAAACAGGTTAACCTTTCCCTGAAGAATGCAGAAAATCAATATCTCATAAAAAGTAGCTGGAAAGTAAAAGATATGGGTCTTCCCATTACAACTGTAGCACCGCTTGCTAAAGCATTGAAGGATGAATTTCCGGCCCTGGTTGACAATTATTATCGTTTCAATCCCGTTACCAACGTTGTTTCTGCCGGTGATAAACATTTCAAACAGAATATCTCGATCTGCGATACCAGCCTGGTTTCCATGTATGGTTTCAAATTAATTCATGGTGATCCGAAACAGGCGTTTAAGAATAACAGTTCAGCTGTAATCACTGAGCGACTGGCAAACAAACTATTCGGAAACTCCGATGCTGTCAATAAAACCATAACAGTTACAACTACCACCTCAGGTAAACAGGATTATCTTGTTTCTGCGGTACTTGCTAACATGTCTTACAATACCGTTAACCAGATAATTGACAAGGAAGGTTATGATGTGTTTGTGCCTTTTGAAGGGAATAAGTTTTTCGGCGATAAGGCCTATATCCAGGACTGGAGTAATATCTTCATAATTGGTATGCTCGAACTTAAGCCCGGTGTCAAACCCGCCCAGTTAGCTGAACCCATCAGGATACTTTTGTCACGCCATCTGCCCGATAATATAAACGGACTGCTGAATGTAGAGTTGACAGGCCTTGCAGATTTTTACCGTAAAGACAATAACGGTGCAGTAGAACAAATGATCAGCACGCTTTCATTGGTGGCAATTTTTATCCTGTTGATGGCCATCATCAATTTCGTAAATATAAGTATAGGTACTTCAACATACAGGCTTAAGGAAATCGGTTTGAGGAAAGTGTTTGGAGGCAAAAGAAAACAACTGGTGATACAATACCTGGTAGAATCGTTATTGCTTTCTTTTGTTGCAGCAATGATCTCACTCGGATTATATGAAGTTGTACGCCCTCTTTTCAACCAGTTACTGACAGCAGATCTTGACCCGGTTTCACAATTCGGGATCGTCAATTTCGGCTGGCTCCTGTTATTTGTTACAGGTCTTGGAATAATCGCCGGTTTGTATCCGGCTATAATACTTAGTGCTTCGAAGATCATTCATTCCGTGCATGGAAAAATCGATACCAGCCGTGGAGGATTGATATTGAGAAAAACACTACTCATTGTACAATTTACGCTCGCGATATTCATATTTATCAGTGCGCTGAATGTTTCAAAACAGGTATCCTATATTTTTAATAAAGACCTGGGATACGATAAGGAGCAACTGTTAATTGTGACTGCATTCCCCAAACAATGGGATTCAGTGGGCGTTTTAAAAATGGAATCTATCCGCGATGGGCTGGCTCAACTTCCGGTTGTGAAAGCAGCATCCATATCATTTGAAGTGCCTGATCGATTACCACCGGTTTCAACCGATATTCTTCCTGCAGGAGAAACTGGTCAAAAACCGGTCGTTGTTCCGACTATAGGAGCAGACCAATATTATGCCTCAACATTTGGACTGAAAATCCAGGAGGGAAGTTTCCTTCAGAACAAAACCGGCACTGCTAACGAATCAGAAATTGTGTTGAATGATGCAGCTGTAAAAGCATTGAATTTAGAATCCCCGGTAGGTTCGACCGTCACAATGCCGGGAGGATTTACATTTAAGGTAAGAGGTATTGTAAAGGATTTTAATTTCTCTTCTTTCCAGAAAAAGATAGGTCCGCTTGCATTTATTCCATCGAGACTGACCCGTTCTTATCGTTACATCACACTAAAGTTGAATGCAACGGATATAAGCAAAGCAATCAACGATGTAAAGTTGAAGTGGCAGGAGTTTTCACCTGGCTCACCATTCGAATACACTTTTATGGATGAAAAATTCAGGTCTCTCTATGAATCCGAATTAAAATTAAAAAAAGCAGCACAACTGGCAACAGTGCTCAACCTTTTTATCGTGTTTATGGGAGTGTTCGGAATCGTAGCATTCACACTTGCAAGGAGAACAAAAGAAATAGCCGTTAGAAAAGTGCTGGGGGCAGAAGTGAAAAATATCATAATGCTTTTTATAAAGGACTATGCGCTGTTAATCATTATTGCAAATCTGATTGCCTGGCCACTGGCTTTTATCACCACAGATAACTGGCTACAGAATTATAGCTATAGGGTTCAACAGGATTTTATTCCTTATTTCACGGTAGCCGGCGTCGTTTCGCTGGCAACCTTTGTTTTTATAACTGCTCAATGTTTTAAAACGGCGATGAGTAACCCCGTGAAAAACCTGAGAACAGAATAGGCTTGTAATCGGTTGTATAAGTCACCGTTTATCAGCCTGAGGCAAATAATTTGCTATAAATTTACCTAATACTAATAAATTAGTTTGCCTACTAATAGATTAGTAGTTATATTGCATGAAACAATCTTGCATGCAAAAACTGGCCAAAAGAGAAGAACAGATTATGCAGGTTTATTGGGACCTGCAAAAAGCATTTATCCGGGATATCATACCACATTTGCCTGAACCAAAGCCGCATTATAATAGTGTTGCTACCATGGTCAAGATCCTGGAGGATAAAGGCTTCCTGGACCATGAATCAGTGGGAAATGTGTATTGCTATTTTCCCATCATCTCCCGCGAAGACTACCAGAAATACGCAATGAAAGATATAGTAAGTCAATATTTTGATAACTCATATCCACGCATGCTGGCGTTTTTTGCAAAGGAGCAGAACCTCAGCGAAAAGGAGATGGCCGAAATACTTGAAATCATTAAATCAAAAAAGAAATGACACCTTATATATTGCATGTGGGTATCATATTAGCCGGTTGCCTGGCATTTTATAAGATCCTGCTGCAAAGGGAAACCTTCTTCCGGTTGAACCGGATGATCCTTTTGCTCTGCCTGCTGCTTTCATTTGGTTTGCCTTTGATACCCATTCCACAGCAATGGAGTTTTCGCAAGGCTGAGGTTGCGGCATTAAGCAACCAGGAGTTTTTACCCGGTCTGGTGGAGGATAATCAGGCCACTACGCCGGATCCAAAATCTGCTCATGTACCGGCAACTGATAATGTTGACGGCAATGCTGCCGGTAGTACTGATGGCGGATCAAACGCTGCAGGCTTTGATCCTGCACAGTTTACACAATGGCTGTTTTATCTTTACTGGTTTGGCGTTGCGGCTTTCGCAATCAATTTTTTTATTCAGATTTCTACCCTGCTTTACCGCGCTTACTCACGCCCAAGTATAAAAGATGGACATTTCCGGATAGTTGAATTAGCCGGTGACAGCGCGCCTTGTTCTTTTGGTAATAATATTTTCATCAATCCCGAAAAATACGACTGGGATACTTATAACCAGATTTTACTACACGAAAAGATACATATTGGCCAGGGTCATAGTCTCGATATTATCATTGCAGAGATTGTGCTGATTTTTCAATGGTTCAATCCTTTTGCATGGTTGTACCGGAAAGAGCTGGAATGCAATCTTGAGTTCTTAACCGATAATAAATTGCTTGATGAAAAAGGCGTCGAAAAATCTTCCTACCAGGTTAGCCTTTTAAAAGTGTCCGCTCCGCATTTTCCTTTAAGTGTTACAACGAATTACAATCAATCACTACTTAAAAAAAGATTAGTCATGATGAATGCAAAACGCTCAAATATAAATACGACCTGGAAATATTTTTTCCTTTTACCCCTTGTTTTGCTTTTTGTGAGCATATTAAACAAACCAGTTGTTTATGGTCAGACAAAAGATATCTCAAAAAACAAAACAAAAAATAGCAGTGAAGCTAATAATTACCGTGGAAGCATGGATACCGAGGGTGCGTGGTTTGCAACTGTAAAAGGGGATAAAATATCCGTACAGTTTAAAAACGATGATGACAATCATAATTCATTTAACAGCAACACTTTTCCTTTAAGCGCATTTAAAGATATCGCTACTGCTAAAACTTTTAATATTACCCGCGATGCCGGTACAATGGTATTGAATGGCAAGTTTGAAGGTGATCAGGGTATGGGTCGCTATAAATTTACAGGCGACAAAGATTTCGGATCCTTTCTTGCGAAGGAAGGAGTCAAAGATACAGATGAAGAAGACCTCATGGTTTATTTCCTGGTAGATGTAAACAAGGCATATGTAGGGATGTTGAAGGCAGCGGGTTACAAGGACCTGGAAAAAAATGAACTTATTCCACTGGCTGCTATGAAAATCGATGCAGCTTATATCCAGTCAATAAAAAGTAATGGTTACCCGGATATCAGTATCCAGGATCTTATTCCCTTCAAAGCCTTGAATATAACCGGAGACTATATACAGGATATCCGTAAGGCAGGTTATACCAATGTATCAGCCAGTAAGATGATTAGCTTTAAAGCCCAGGGCATTGATGGAAAATATATTGCTGACGTGCGTTCGGCCAGTAAATCAGACAGCAAATCTAACAGCAGTCAAAATAGTGCTTCATCTGCAAATGCCAATAAAAATAACAATAACAAAGGTGCGAAAGGTGAAAAAGGGGAAAAGGGCGATAAAGGGGAGAAGGGTGAAAAAGGAAGTAAGGAAATGGACGATCAAAACGAATCCGATAATAATGATAACGATGAAAGCGGCGATGACAGTGACAATGACGCAAACTATATTATAAGCTATAAGGCTTTGAATATAGACGCAGCATTTGTGCGCTCGATCAAAGAAGCCGGTTATCCTGATATTTCTAAGAACAATATCATCGCAATGAAAGCCCAGGGTATAACAGCTGACTATATAAAGAATCTTAAGTCAAATGGGTATCCTGACATCAGTGCTTCAAATGTGATTGCCATGAAGGCACAGAACATTACTCCTGAATTTGCAAAGAGCTTTAACGGCGTTGGGCTTTCTAATATTTCCGCTTCTGACCTTATCGCTATGAAGGCTCTCGGCATTACTCCTCAATATGTAAAGGGATTTAAAGACGCGGGCTTCAGTCAGCTTTCCTCCAGTAAAGTTATCTCAATGAAGGCGCAGAACATTACTCCGGCCATTATCAAAGAATACCAGGCTTTGGGTTTCTCCGATGTCTCGGTCAATGATGTCATCAGCGCACAAGCCACAGGTACAACCCCAAAGTTTATTGCCAGTATGAAACAAAAGGGACACAACCTTAAAAGCATTGATAAGTATGTGCAGCTGAAAGTTGCGATTGACTAATTAAGAGAATTATGAATTATGAGTTATGCATTATGAAACCAGGTATGAAATTTTCAGTTATGAATTATCAGGTAAAATCTTAATATACTCATATCTCATAACCCGTACTTTCATAACTTTTTTCATAATTCATAACTCATAATTCATAACTCTCTTTACTCATTTTTTTACGAATCTCGAACTGCCTTGCCCGCTTTTGATAAAATACAGGCCGGTTGGTAGTCGTGATACATCTATACGCAAGCCCTGGGAGCGGCTATAAACTGATTTGCCAATCAGGTGAGATAAGTTTTTACCGGATTGATCGTATACCTGCAACTCTTTCGCGCTGGTGATCTTTCCCCTGATAAACAAGTGTTGATCGGCAGGGTTGGGATAAACCTGGAACGCGGGTGGCGTTTCATCAATGTTAATTTTTTCAATGGCAGAGTATTTGAAACTACCATCGATGTCCACCTGCTTTAACCTATAATATGAAATGCCGGGGTATGGGTTTGGATCAGTTGTTGTATAATTAATGACCTGGTTTGAGTTTGTTACGCCCTTTACTTTAGCCACCAGTTCCCAGTTATTATCCCTTGAACGTTCTACATCAAAACGATCGTTATTTATCTCTGTAGCTGTTTGCCAGGTCAGTAGAACGGATTCATTGTTTACTGTTGTAGCCCTGAAAGCAGCCAGATTTACAGGCAAAGCAGTTTGTAAAGAATTGGCTGTCCCTATTGTAAATCTCCTTGAGTCTTCTATAGCTGTAACAGCAGCAAATTGATATATTCCTGCACTTATAAGGGTAGCGCCTGCTATCGGTGTTTCATCTGCAAAACTGTTATCATTGTCGGTATCAACAAGAAGCCTGAGATCTGAAGCAACCACGGGAGAAAAATTACCCAGGTCCCAGCGCATATCGATAGCACCTACGTCTACTGTGACATTGGCCATGTTTTTTTCACTTACTCTCCAAACCTTGTTGAACCTTGCCTGTACACCTATGGGTATATCGGTTGTATTGGTAGCCAGGCTTGATCCATTATCATTCCCCCAAAGTAAAAACTCATTGTCGTCAAGACCTGCAGGATTTGAAATTGCCAGGATCCCGGTGCCCCTCGCTGAATTACTGAAGTTGCTAGCGTCTATTCGTCCTATCCCGGCAACATTGAAATCAAAATTGTCATTAACCGCATCATCCTGTTTATAAATATCGTTTGCAGATAATACAATATTGTATTTGGCAGACAGGTAATTATTGACGATAATTCTTTCTGCGGCATTGCGGTTGGATCCGAAAACGATCACCTCCGCAATCTTTCCATTCAATCCGAAACCTCCGACAGCATCAATAGATCCCAAACCGAAATTCCTGGAACCCCCTGCGTGAAGGGCAGTATAAATCAGGGCGGTTGCACCATTAATTTGAACGCTGCTAAGATTAGTTCCCGGTTGATTGATGAAAACGCTACTGATCACAGGCAAATTAGCCGGAAATGCACCTGGAACCGGCGTACATCCGCCCCCGATAGAAATTCCATTTGCGCAACCTACACCAGGGTCGTTTAAAATAAACCGGTCCCACCCACCGTCATCTTCCCCCCAGATCCCGCCGGTCGATGCGGAACCATCAGTATAATAAACAGTGAACACATCTACCTGCGGAAAAGTACCGGCATTGAGGCTCATGTTAGTCGTAAATATATCTGCCCCATCATTCCTGTTAAACGTTACAAAGTTTTGCCCGTTGAGGAAGGCTGGTGTCAGGATAGGAATCCCACCAGCTGTATTCGTAACACCCTTTCCAGATTGATCAGCCCAGCTAATAGTTGGTGTTGAAGTGAAGCCCCGGTTTGCATCGACCCAATATTTAAGGGTGCTTGTTCCATCGGTAGCACCAACGCCGCCGGGACCTTGTTGTGAAAAAACTAAGAGGGGAGTATTAAGAAGCAATATCAGGGCCGGGACCAGGTGTTTCATTTTAGATTTTTCTTTAGGAAGATGAGACAGCAAGATAAGAAAAGAAAATTATGAGTTATGAGTTATGAATTATGAAAAGTGATGAAATTAAGAGTTAAGAAATATACACATATCTAATAACTCGATCATTCAAAACTCACTCATAACTCATCCCTCATCACTCATAACTCTATTCATTGTTCAGAATGGGAGTTTTTGTTTTCGTTATATTATTGCCAGCAATGTTGTTATTAAAAGGTGCAATGTCCTGCATGGTACGGGATGGATATTTCTTTACATCAAATTTACCGGTCCAGTCTGCGTTTTTACTGTCTCCTATGAGTATTCCTGTTGTGCAATCACTGATACGGTTGTTTTTTATAATGCAGTCACTGGCGGCTACATAAAAACCAATATCGGTCTTACCCCTTGACATGCCATACATAAGTCTTATTCCCGTTGGTAACCCGGTTAGGGTATTGTTGGTCACTATATGTTTTGTGCCATTGATTCTGATACCACCGCTTCCAGACCTGATGGTATTGCTGTCTATCTTACAATCGTGTCCGCCACGCATTACCAACTCACCCTGGCAGTTTTCGAAATTGTTATTAATATAGCTGTTCCCGGAGCTCTTGTTGCTGATCACTTCCGGCTCGCCATTACAGGCTTTAAACGTATTGTCTCGTATAGTTGCATATGAGTACTGGGTGCCAAGCAATACCGGGTCCTGTCCGATCTGTATACATTCTCCGCCGTTTCCATTTGACCAGCTTACTTTATTTTTATCCATAAATTCATTGTGATCTATCAGTGTGTGCAGGGGCACTTCCTCTTTGGTGATCCTCACCTGCAGTTCCTGGTTATCTGTATTGGCCATAAAGTTGCAATGATCAACCCTGTTCATCTCTCCCTTTCCCGACACAACAAGCATAGGAGTAAACTGGACCTTTGTACTGTTTTTGATAAATGAACAACCTGTTACCCTGCAATTGAATGTTGTTTTTAATTCAATCAAAACACCATTGCCATCCTGGTTTTTTATCTGACTGCAATTACTAAAATTGATTCCTGCTATTTCAGTGTAAGATCCGGTGAGCAGAAATACCGGTTTGTTTACATCTCCGGAGAATATCACTTTACCAGGAGTTTCGGCATGAATCAGTATCGGTTTTCCTTTTTCACCTTTTGTATTTATCACCAGTTGCCAGGGAGCATATTGGCCGTTTACAATGATTATCTCATCACCCGGAACAACCTTTCCTGCTGCTGCTGTAAACTCGGCGGCGGAAGCAACTTTATAAACTTTAGCAGACAAGCCTGAACACAGTAGCAAAAGGAGGGAAGTATAAAACAAATGTTTACGAAATATCATATGGGCCTTTTTTGATTGCTGTTTTTTTATAAGTCAATTTCCGGATGGGAATTTACGGATAAATTGAACAGCGAGGCACTCAACGATCGCAAGCTATTCTCCTATCACAACTAATTTTCTTATCGCAACTAATTTTCCAGTCTTAATCAATTCTACCGATGCCTTATGGAAAAAGTGTTAGTATTTCAAACAAAAAGCTTTCTTTGCAAATCAAAAAAGGGATCCCAATGGCCGCTCCTGTTAAAATAGATTTCGACGTATTATTTGAAATAGATCAGATCTCAACGGATCTCAAATATGCTTGTTTTCAAACAATCCTTCAAAACGGACAGGCGGTGCCGTTAGTTGTCAAAATCAGTAATCAATCTCATGAATTATTACCGGATGTATACAACCTGGCTTTCGGACCACTTAATAAAAAAGGAAAGATCGATGATAAGGCAGAAATAAGTCACAGGGATTATTCGAAGGTATTCTCAACGATTTTATTTACTGCTTTAACTTATCTGAAATCTAACCCCAATCATTATCTTGGTATAGACGGCTCGGATAATGCCAGGGCCTATTTTTACTATCGCGCAATCCAGCGAAACTTCAAGTATCTTGATCAGCATTTTAGGATGTTTGGGATCAAATATTTCGTGAGAATTTCGAGATTTGGAAAAACGCAATACGATAATCCCTTTGATTTTGAGGAAATTATGCCATATCCTTTTAGGATTTCCAGGGAAGATAAGGTGTCACAGGATTCTATGTTTAATTATTTCATTTTCAATCTCCAATCATAACAAAATAATAGCATAATTTTGAAGAAATCTGAGTATATTACCACCTGATGAAAGAGACAATTTCAAAGAAAATAGAAAATCTTACCAGGCAGGCAAAATCGCAGGGTAAAGAGTCGCAAATAAAAGTGCCTGTACAATCATCTTTACATCATGTTATAAAATCAAAACAACAGGCGGCATTATTCATGAAGTTACTCAAAGATGCCTGAACAGATGCCTGAATAAAATAATTCGAAATTCCAGTTTTACATTCCCGCTTTCCGCGGGTTTTTTTGTTACATAGACAAGAATTGTCGTTACGCTTCAATAATTTTTATGATCCCAGATGCCGTTATTTCCAGGTTTGGATTGGTTATGCAGGATAAAAAATCTCCGGAGGGTTTTCCGCTTTACATCGCCGAAAATCTAAGTCACAATGGTCCGACTGTTTTTTTTGAACTGTTAACCCATAATGATTCGCCTGCTGATGTTTTGAGTAAACCTTCCATAAGGATTACAAAGGCAGGCGCAATTAATCATCTGGTTGTTTCACAAAATGACCTGGAATTTAAAAGTTTTACAGACCTGCAGCAGGCGATTGATAAAACATTACATATACCGGAATGAAAAAAAGACTATTTCTGTTCTACCTGGTTATATTGTTCGGAACCGGGTTGTTTGCTCAGAAGGCGGCGAGTGCCTGGAAAGGTAAAAAATCGGCAATAGTACTTACTTACGATGATGCCTTGAATGTTCACCTAGATAAAGTAGTGCCGTTGCTTGATTCATTAAAGTTCAGAGGCACATTTTATCTGAGTGGTTATTTTCCAGGTTGTCGTGACCGCATTTCGGATTGGAGAAAAGCTGCGGGCCGGGGCCATGAATTAGGGAATCATACTTTGTTTCATCCATGCCTTGGCGATGGTCAGGGCAGGGAATGGGTTAAGGGCGAAAGGAAGATGGAAAACTATTCTATCCAGCGCATGAGCGAAGAAATAAAAATGAACAATATCCTGCTTAATGCAATCGATGGAAAAACAAAAAGAACTTTTGCATATCCATGTGGTGATACCAGGATACACGACTCCGCATATCTTGACATAAAAGATTTTGTTGCAGCAAGAGGTACAAAACCAAGACCTGTAAACATCATGCAAATCGATCTGTCTGATATAAGTTGTACTTCAATAATGAATCAATCAGGTACACAACTTATCAATCTTGTTAAGCAAATAATGACAGAGGGTGGGTTACTTGTTTTTCTGTTCCATGGAGTAGGGGGAGAACATGCAATCAATGTTTCGGAGGAAGCGCATCGTGAACTGGTTTATTTTCTTAAACAACATGAAAATGAAATATTGATAGCACCAATGGTTGAAGTAGCTGAATATATAAAAGGCTACCAGGGAACCCATAAATAACTATTTGAGCCTGGTTTTATAAAAACAAGCTAATATGAGTAAGCAAATTTACAATAGGTCGGTGGATGTAAATGGCATCACGATATTTTATCGCGAATCCGGGAGTCATAGTTCTCCGAAAGTTTTGTTGCTACATGGATTCCCATCATCGTCAATTATGTTTTAAAACTTAATGACATTCTTAACATACAAATATCACCTTATTGCCCTCATAAGAGTCTGGAATAACAACCCCATGTTATGAATAGCGCCGTTCCGGGTGCTTCTGCATAAAACGGCAGAGCCCGGTCAAAATTTAGCTAATGACCGGGGTTCCAACCGTTCTTTTGCATCTATCGCCCATGAAACTATTCCGGGCAGATCGCTTGCAATCCAACGGATCTACTCTGCTGTTTTATCAAAATTTATATAGTGGATTCAATAACGATCCGTTGATAGTTCAATCAAAAAAATTATGATAAAGTATTTCTGAAAATCAATCAAAGGATTTATGATGATTTGAATTTTTGTTATAATTCAAAACTATAACTGCATCTCCAACTTTTTTACCGAGTTCCTGTCCAAGCATAACGGAAGATGGATAGTGAATGCCACCTAAGACTCTCGAATGACCGGCTTCTTTTGAATATTCATCAAAAGATTTAAATGTTCTTGGTCCATACAAGTTATCATAGGTGTGATCCGTAAAGGTTAGATATTTGCCAAATAAATTTTCCATCACGATGGCTGATGCTGCGGAGACTAATGCATGTGCCGCTGGATATTCAGGATGCGGCGGAGTTGGGATCACGGTGTTCCATTGAGGATGATTTAACACAGACCTTATATAAGATACCGGTCTTATGGTGTTGTAAGTATATTTTGCCTTGAACACTGTTAGTACAGCATCACTCAACGCAAAACCATGTTGTACATAAGCAAGTGCTGCCTCATTCAGGTTGAACTTCTTCAAAACAATTAACTGTGTCAGAATGCCCGTTGCATGGGCAGGTACATTATAGTTAACCGGCAGATCACCCCAAAACCGGACTATTGTAGAATCCTCACTACTTAAAGTAAGTGAGATGTTATATAGTTCCAGGGCTTGCTTATAATAAGTAGAATTTGGGTTCTCTGAATATTCCATTGGTGCAGGTGCAAGTGCTATCCCTGGAACTCCGGGTATAAATGAGCGGTTTGAACCCCAACCTGGATGAATAGGCGCACTAAAAGCCGGAGGTGTTGTGATCCACTTTCCGGGACCAGTTGGTGGAATGTATGATGGCGACGTGACATGAAGATAACCTTCATGACCGCCGTCGGTTTTTGACCAGTCGAAAACAGCAGCTCCCAGTTTTTTACCGAATCCGGCTGATTCTTCCAGGCTTGTGTTACTTGCCTTTGGAATGAATCCTGATTTGAAGCTGGCTTCCAGTGAATCAATCGTTTTGAGATTTGCAGCAGAAGTATTGCCAAATAAAGATCTTGTAATTGCTGCCATCGCTGCATTTACCGAGGCCGGTGCATAAAAATTATGCTTGTTTGACTGTGGCAACAGGATCTTCAAAGCATTGCCACCATTTAATTGTTCGGCCAGCGATTTCCCCTGGGGAAGTCCTGGAACTAACGACTCATAAAGTGTTAATCCCGAGTAACCAAATAACCTGGCGCCAACAACGGAATTAAAACCCGGCGTACTCATAGTAAGCCGCATCTGGAGTTTCATCCATTCCGTTGCTACGATAGAATTATACTCTTCAGCAGGACGTGGAAATGGTTCGCGCTTTTTGCAAGCGGAAAAAACAAGAAGTACACAGACTAATAATAATCCGGTTTTGATGATCTTTTTCATGAGAGATGTTTAAATGATTAGATAAGGTTGTGTAAGGATGGTTAAAATTAGAAGGCCTGGACAAATATGAGTTTGCTTTGGAGTTCAAAAAATTGCCTCATTGGTCCATTGTCAATAAAACGGCCGGGTGATCTTATATCAGCGTGATAACAATGATTTGATATGATTAGAAGGAGGAAAGATTTAATCGAAATAAAGAGGGAAGAAAGTAGGGATATGAAGAGAAAGAGGATAAAGTACTTGAAGAAAAAGAACAGAAAATATCTTAAGAAAATGAAAGGGATAATGCATGTAGAAAAAAAGGAGAAAGTACGTCTGGAAACAGCGGGTAAGGACATGAATATAAAGAAAGGGAAAGATGGGAAAGATAAAAAGAGGGGAGAGGTTACAAAAAAGGCAGATTGCAATTCATAGGCTGAATCCTGCAACTCCCGCATCATTTTATGCAAACTATCCATTTGTTCTTGCTAATCATTGATTCCTGGTGTTTCTTTACATCATCAACATTGCGGTTAACATAGATCGGGAATTAAGTCATCACAATTGCAGAGGTAACCGGAGATCAGGAGAATAGAAAAATAAGCAGGAAAATAGGGGAGTAAATCTGGGAGATCTTGCAATAGGATAAAAGAAAAAAAGGTAGAAATACCATCAATATATCAGAAGTACCGCTAAGTCGCAAGTGACGATCGGAAATCTTCAACAGAAAAGTTTTCTCATAAGCAGTTAGTTTTGGTTTAATCCCCTTTATTCTTATCGGGGATTTTTTTTTGCCGGTGCGCAGCTTCCCTGGCCGACTATTAAAAATAATATGCAATCTTTTCCAGTTCTGTCTGAATCTCCTTTTGTTTGTTTTCTCCTGCCAGCAAAAAGGAGTTTTTTGTGGTGTTTAGTTTTTCCTTTGTTAGATTAATCTCTGAAGTTACCTGGTTAATTTCCTTTTTAAGTTCGTTGAGCTTTATAGTAAGCGCCTGGAGTTCCTGCACTTTCTTATCTATGAGTTGTTCCTTTTGCTTCACTTCTTTCTGGTATTGCTGAGAATGAGCACCTTGAAACGCATTGAGATCGCGGCCAATTAAGTCCAGGTATTCCTGGCCGGTACTCAATAGCTTATCTTTTGTTAAACCACTGCTTTTTAAAATATTAAATGCGGTTTTATATCTTATTGCCTCATCAGCAATATCATCAATATCAATTTTACTATCGATGAACTCTTTGTAATCCGTACCCTGGAACAATGGATTCTTTGCGTTTGCGTCTGCAATTAGTTTTTCAAAGTATTGTTCGTGCTCAGGCATTGGTCCCGTAATGGTTCCATCCTGGGCGTACACAGGAACTTGCTTAAGCGCCTGTGTCGGTGCTGTATAGCCTGTAACCAAGGGATGAACAGCTGGTACATCGGGTGGCTGGCTACCAGCGTTTCCGGGAATAGATTGGCCAGCCTGAGTAGTTTGATTAACTGTTTGTTTTTGGGTCGGTGCCTGTTGTTGGCCGGGTCCCGATTGTTGATTGCCAGCTTGTTTATTGTCGGCTTGTTGATTGCCGGTTGGTTTATTAGCAGCCGCTTTTTTCTTTTCATCATCACTGAAATCAACGAACGGCGTCAGTAACTGCTTAAGGAAACTCATAACTATTTATTTATTCAGACTCAGCAAAAATCCAATGGTAAAATTTGCATCCCAGTCAAACACAAAAGTATCAGTTTTGGTAGTCTCAACGATACCCTTATAGATGTTCAGACCGGAAGCCATTCTTTTATCGGTAGGTTTATATTCTTCCGGCGCTTTAAGAACAGTATATCTCTCTTCTCCTTTGCGATGTTGTTTAGCCATCATAAAAGGTACTCCACCGATGATGAATCCAACATTGCGCTTGTTTTCCGGTATTCTGCTAACCTTGCTTTTTACATCGTTATAAACGGTTTCATCAGTTATGCCTTTTTCAAAATATTTTGCCCCGGAAAGTTCAAGTGGTGTTAAACGGCCATTTTCCTCCCAAGAAACCTTTGTATTACCAGAGCCAATATCTACCATGAAAGAATTATCTGCAAACGGGGGAGGTACGGTTGCCCTGAAGGCAAAAATGGCTTCCTGCTGTGGAGTAACATTATTTACAACATAACCTGTCTTCTTCAATTCATCGCTGATAGTTTTTGTCTTTGGTTCTTTCTGGGCGCCTGAAGAAATTACAAAATGCATATTGTTTTTTGAAACACCTTTATCAAACATCTTTGATAGGTATTTCCTGAGTCCTGTGCGGATGTCCTCAGTAGTCGCCAGTCCTTCATAGGTGAGTGACTCTCCAAAGTCTTTGGAAACAATCTCCCAACGTTTTTGATCGTCCATATTTATGACGAAGGAATTAAATCCTGTTGCGCCCACTTCCACAACGCCTTTCAAAGTTCCGTTTACTGGTTTCTCAGGAACATAGTTAAATTCCCTTTCTGTCGATTTGGTTTCAGCCGGGACCGATTTGGTGCTATCAGCTGTTGCCGGTTTATCACGTTCTGGTTGAGTGGTTGTATACTCTGTGCTTTCGCCATTACCCGGTTCGGAAGTTTTTGGTCTGAAAGCCAAATAAGCCAGGACGGCTATTATCAAAACGACCACTATGACACCTGCTGGTTTCAGTTTCATGATTATTGTTTTTGAGTTGTTTGCAAATTATAAAGGTTTATTGGCCATGGTTACGATCACTACTCTGCCCCCGTCTTCGTTTGATAATAATAACTTCTTCCCATCTGTAATATCCACCATGGTTCCGATTGGTATTTCCTTATCTTCTGTCAGATCTTTCAATGATGATAGTTTTTGATTTACGAAAACCCATTTATCATTATGAAAAGTAAAATAGCCGACCGGTACTTTTTGTTCGGCTGTTAATTTTTCACTCCTGGTTATGTTCCTGTTTATATGCCATTGAAAAAGATACTGATTATTATAAACCATCAACCTGTGATTTTCCGGTTTCCATATGTTTGGCTTGAATTGATAATAAAGGTCCAGTACCGGTAAGGTACCTTTTACCGGTGTTCCGCAAAACGGGCACCTGGGTGAAGCGCTGTTATCAAAAACAAACCATTCCTGGTCACAGCTTTTATTGCTGCATGGTTGCATAAGATCAGTCGTTTTTAACAAGGCATGTTCCCAGGTATCGGCATTCGGCCGTAAATTAGGATTATGCAGGCCAGTAACAAAAGCCTGGTTAAAAAGTGATGTGAGATAAGGCCCGGTAATGGTGTAGGGAAGTTTATTTACATCAGCCCAGGGCAGTGACCATTTAGAGACCTGGTCAGGTTTGGGCCGGTTGGATGTATCGGCGGGATTTTCAATAAAAACTGCTTTTTCACCCATTGACAGGAGATCATCCTGTTCGGCTTCAAGCGAATGCACCTTGCCTCCCTTCAGAGGATGGCGATATAGCAGGTACATATAGATCATTACCGCCAGTGCATGCAGATCTGTTGTGCGGTTTGCATGTTTTCGATTCGGGTCTCGAATATCAAGATGTTTTGTTGCCAATACTTCCGGTGCAATAAAATCAGCGGTGCCTATAACATCCGGGGGATACAGTCCTGGAACAACAAGACCATCTATATCTATAATTGTAGCAGACCTGCTGACCGGGTCCACTAATACATTTTTGTATGATAGATCAGAATGCGCCAGGCCGGCAGAGTGTAAACGTTTGACTCCCCTGGCGATTTTCACATTAATCTGGAAATAGCTAAGCCAGTTACCAAGTTCGCTTTCATCAAGTCTTAATGGAAATTGTTTATGTCTGAACTTCGCCGATGCAAACCATAAGCCTTGTTTTTCTTTTCCTTTAATGCCATCGCTACCGGCATAACCCTTTGCAAAAAAGAAGTTTTTGTTATATGTGGGAACTATAAGACCAACTTTCTGATCAACCTCAACCATATCATAAGGCCAGCAATAAAGTTCCTTATAATAAGCTCCGCCTTCACGGTTGAAAAAACTATCATAGTATTGAGTGACGATTTTTTTCAGGCGCTCTTTGGAATTAAAATCCTGTTTGTCCCTGTAAAACGCAACGACATATGTTCGATCCTTGCCGAAATAAACATCTTTCATTCCACCACGCATAGGCTCACCATTATCAACATACTCGTAAACTTTGCCAGGGTTGATCACCGAGGCAGCCGTTCTTGTAGTTGTTCCGGATGAGTGTCTAAGGTTATTTGCGTAGTTCACATGAAATATTTTGTGAAATGACTCAACTGTTGGTCAAAATTAAAAAACAATTGCAAGGGTTCTGTCATCATGATTGCCCGGGCTCCAGAAATCCATCCATCTTGAAAATTGTTCAACGATATCCGGATTATCTTTATCCAATACAACGGCAACTCCGTCCTCATTTTTGCCACCGAGATCCGCCAACAATTGATGCCATTTTTTGATATCCGCAAGAGAATTTTCCACCACAAATTTTGGATCATAAATCCCATCAGACATAAGCATCAGGTATGAAAAATCATCCATAAGCTTAAACCCAAACCGGCTCGCAAATTTGTCACTTTTAAAAATCTCAGCCATGGTGATAAATCTTGTACCGCCTCCAAATTCGCCAACATCCAGCCAGTTCATCAATATCACTTCCGTTTTATCTTTATTGATGATAGCAATAGGGCAGTCCCCGACCCCGAAAGATAAAAATGCAAAACCTTCCTGGTATTTTTTGATCAGGGTAAAGATCAACGTAGAGTTCAGATCCTTTAAAGCGAGGTTGTTTGTGGCTGCGAATTCTTCCAGGTTTTTGTGTACCTGGAACACGGCCTTACCAAGATTATTATAAACCAACCGGTTTATCTTAGCTGCAGTTTCTTCACCTGTATTATTTTTATATGCTGGAATCAGCTGATCAAATTCCTTCATGTTATCAATTGCAGCCGGCTCCTTAAAATATTCAACTACAGCGTTACATGCAATGGAAGATCCTTTGCGGGAAGCCTTTGCGCTACCCGCTCCATCAGCCACAACCACAATGCTCCAGCCGTTTTCGAGTTCGCTGAATGCAAAATCATCTTCCCTGAACGAGCCAACATTTGCATGTGACCTTCCCCGCTTGGAAGACACCAACAGTTGAAGGGGGCCCAGGGGCGAAAATATCGTTACATCATCCTGCTTCCACCAGGGATCAGCTTTATCGCTTTCAAGCGTTTTCCATAAACTTCGTGGATCGGGATTAATAATAAGCGGAATAATCTTTTCGTTAAAAGGCAGCTCAGCTGGCTGCCCGGAGATCTTAAATTTAAATATGATTTTGTGATCGCCACTTTCAGCAGGTGTGCCGGTGATCAGCTTTATTTTTGAATCATAGTGGAGGCCAATATTCTGAAGTCCTTCAAACTCATATTCAGTAATATCTTTCCAGCTAAGCAAATCAAAATCGAAACGTGCTTCGTATGGCTTTCCGACTGTGCCGTTCGGAATCCTAACGGACTGCTGCCTGATATCAGCTATCCTGTTTTCCAGTTTCCACTTTGTCATGAGCTGATCCTGATTTTTTATAATGGTAGAGATAGCCCTGAGATTAGCTTCGTCCTGCACAAATTGGTTGAGTAACTGCTTCCTGTCAGCAGGCACCTGGATATTATTATTTTTTAGCAGTGTAGTTACAAGCTGTTTCGCATCGCTCATCCCATTGATTTTCTTAGAAACAAACATTAATGCACCGGGGCAAAGAGAAATCAGACAACAATATTAAGCTCAGAAGGTGGCGGCGGTAGCTCCCCGATGCCTGTAACCTCTTTGCCGCCGTCTTCCACTTTCGTGGATGTAACACCGATAGAAGCGGTAACCCAGGTGAAAAATTTTGCGATGCTTTGGCTGTCGGCAGTATCGAGGGTTACAACATTTTCTGTTATTTGTTTCAGTAAGTTGGCGTCGGCGCCCGTACCGGCTGCACAGGCAACTGTAAATGCAACTTTGCGCTTTTTGTATTCTTCCAAACCGCTTTGCCAGTCGTCAGTGGGAATACCATCTGTCATGATAAAGACAAGCGGCTTCCAGTCCCCTTTTTGTTCCGGGGTTGTTTTGACAACTTCAGTATCGATACAGGTGGATACAAGTTTAAGTGCTTCGCCCAGGCAGGTTGTGCCGGAAGCTTTGATATCTACCATTTGGAAAGATGCGAGATCTGTTAATGTAACAATCTGTTTGGCTACACTATCGAAGGAGATAATACTGATATAAGCGGTTTCAATCGCCTGCGGATTCTGGCGTAATGAACTGATCATTACCTGCACTCCATTTTTTACGGCTTCAATCGGTTCGCCGGTCATAGAACCTGACGTGTCTAACAGCAGATAAACAGGTAATCTTCTCATGATGGATTGTTTGATTGTTGATTTTATTAAAAAATGAATATACAGAAAACCTAAGCAATTCACGTACCGTTGCAATAGTTTAAGGTTTACTTCATCTTTTATTAAAATCAATCAAACTACCATCAATTGATTGCTGTTGAAACAATCATTTTATAATCATACCGGGTTTTATGTTGATCATAAGGTATGCCCAGTTATTGCCGGTCCTTGCATTGGCTACATTTTTTACTTCAGCTGTGGTCAGACTGTTGGTACTTCGGTAATAACTATAACCCAATTCAAGCTGAACTATCCCGGTAATTGCATAATTCAAAACCAGGTCAAGCTCCGTACCAAAATTTCTTTCCAGTTTGTGCTGGTTTTGGTCATAAACAGCGCTGGCACTGTAAAACTCGTGCAAGTCAGCGTTGAGCTTTAATTTTTGAGAAAACGAATAAGTAGTTTTTAAATAATAGTCCTGCAAACCTTTATTTCCAAAAGTATTGGCAGCATAAAAATAATCCATCTGTCCCCAGAATTTATGCGGAGTACCATACAGGGGATCAAATGCGTGGGATTCAGATCCTGATTTTCCACCCGATGTGTAATCCATTCCAGGACCCGCAGAAAATTTGTTATTGAAAATATAAATCATGTTGGCAGATAATAAGGTAGCAGCCAATTTTTGATTATCCGGTGTCCGGCCCCCCTGGTAATAAGCGGCTCCTGTTAGAGAAAACCTGTTGAAAACATTTGTAAAATAGAATCCCGTAGTGAATCTTGACCAGGAACCTTTTGTCCATATTTTGGCCCCGGCAGAATCGAGCGCATACTTATTAAACTGGTCACTAAAAAACAATGCTGAGACAGAGCCCCCAACTAGTTTGCGGGAAACATGAAGGAACTCAAAACTTTTATACATGTTGCCTCCGTTCGTATTCGTGGCATAGTTGCCGGGAGATACAGCGGAATAAATGGTACCACTGCTGTTTTCTTTATTTTGATTGTAGGCTGCCCCTGCCTGGGCATTCCATTTGTTACGGATATATTTAATAATTACTGCATCGTGATGCCTCGCCTGTTGAAGCCAGTCGAGGTTGCCAACAAGTCGCTGGTCATCCAGTATAAGTTCCTGGCGACCAAACTTAACGGCCAGATTCTCCTTTTTGTTTGTGGTATCAGTTAAACTGATCTGTGCCCAGGCTTCATGTAACATAAGCCCGTTGTTATTTTGCGTTGTGGTCCGGTTAATTGTTGACAAGTCCTGTCCCCAAACCCTGACATCCTGCAAAGCCAATCCAAATTTGAGCCGGTAAGTATTAAACTCCAGATTCAAACGGGTGCGTTGGGAAATAAAGATTGCCGGATCCGCATTTTCAGGTATTGGTGACCCTTGTCCGCTACGGTATTCTCCACGTGCGCGAAGCTGGCCGCTTAAGCTCAGCTGGGCGTTTAAATGATGGGATGTTGATATGAATAATATCATTGCCAACAGGTAAAAAAGGATGGGAGATTGACTTTTCATTGTAGTTTTTCTTAGGCTGATATTCTCATTATCCATCGTATCATTCACTTTGATGATTGTATAAGATTAGGAATCCTGATAAATTATATTAACCGGCTGAATTTTGTGTGCTGACGTCAATATAAACAAGACCGTTTTCAATTTTGACCGGATAGGTTTGAATGGCACATTCATCACCAGTCAGGCATTGCCCGGTAACCAATGAAAATGTTTTTTTATGGAAAGGGCAGGCCACTTTTGGTTCATCTCCACGACTGCCGATCATACCGCGGCTTAGGGCCATTTGTTTTTTGTGCGGACATTCGTTTTGCGTGGCAAACCATTTGTTCGGTCTTGAAAAATAAAAAAGTGCTATCTGTTTATCCTTGTATTTAACGCAAACGCCTGCATTTGATACTGCATCTTCTACACGGCATGCGGCAAACCAACGGGCCTCATTTAGTAAAACGGATTCATTATCGTGATTCATCGAAATTTGTTTCTTAATTTAATTCAATACTGAAGATCGTCCCTTACTAAGATTAATATCATTGCATGATGTTAACCGGGTTTATGTGATGTCCGACTATTTATCAATATGCGTTTTTTGCCAGTCGGCCGGTTTCTTCTGGTTGCGGAACTCGACGAACCGGACAGCAGGGTCTTTTTCTGCAGGGGCATTTACAAAGTGGTTGAAACGGTTCCTGATTTCGGGATTTTCAACAGCTGCTTTCCATTCACATTGATATGAGTTTACAAGTAACTGCATTTCAGCTTCCCATTTAGCCCCCATACCCAGGCTGTCATTAACAATTACGTTGCGCAGATAGTCAATGCCACCTTCCATCTTGTTAAGCCATGGTGCTGTTCTTGTAAGGGTATCTGCAGTTGAAATATAAAACATCAGGAACCGGTCGATATATCGGATACAGGTTTCACTATCGACATCTGAAACAAGTAATAAGGCATGTTGTGGATTGCTGCCACCATTTCCGCATACATAAAGGTTCCAGCCCTTTTCGGTAGCGATGATACCAAAATCCTTACTTTTTGCTTCTGCGCATTCCCGTACGCAACCGGAAACGCCCGATTTGATTTTATGGGGTGCACGTAATCCACGGTATCTCTCTTCTATACGAATGGCATAACTAACGCTGTCGTGTAGCCCAAAACGGCACCAGGTAGAGCCGACGCAACTTTTTACGGTTCTTAATGCCTTTCCATAAGCATGGCCGCTTTCAAAACCAGCTCTTATTAATTCTTCCCAGATCGAAGGGAGATCACTTATATGTGCGCCGAATAAATCGATGCGCTGACCCCCGGTAATTTTTGTGTAGAGGTTATATTTTTGAGCTACCTGTCCGATGACAATCAATTTCTCCGGTGTGATTTCGCCACCTGGTATTCTTGGGACCACTGAGTAGGTTCCGCCTTTTTGAATGTTAGCAAGAAAACGGTCGTTGCTATCCTGCGAAGCATCACCCCCTTTCTTTAATATCATTTCATTCCATAAACTCGCGGTAATGGAGGCAATGGCGGGTTTACAAATTTCACATCCTTCCCCTTTTCCCAGTTTTGAAAGTATATCGTCAAAAGTTTTAAGCTGATGAATTTTTGCCAGGTCAAATAGTTCCTGCCGGCTATATGCAAAATGTTCACAAAGAATATTACGTACATATTTTCCCTGCTGTTTCATTGTATGAACCATCAGGTCCTTTACCATGGGAACACAGCCACCACAGCCAGTTCCGGCTTTTGTACATTTTTTTATAGCGTCGATTGTTTCGCAACCTTCATCAGTTACAGCACATGCAATAGCATTTTTCGTTACACCTTCACAACTACAGATCACCGCATCATCGGGCAAAGCAGCTATTCCGCTGCCCGCGCCTTTTTTTGAATCTGTTTGGGCAAGCAAAAGTCCGGAAGGATCTGCCGGTAATACCATCCTGTTTTTGCAGTGCTGCAATAGCATATTATATTGTGAAGCTTCTCCGACCAGTATTCCTCCCAATAAATATTTTCCATCTGCAGATACATTGAGCCTTTTATAAATACCATTCACCTTGTCTTCATACATTATCACCCTTACTTTGTCTCCTGTGATAAATGGGTCTCCGAAACTTGCGACATCAATACCAATCAGTTTGAGTTTTGTACTCATGTCAAAACCCTGGAATGACTTCAACCGTGTTTCTGGTTTCGGTCCATACTTATTACAGATGTTTGCAACAAGTATTTCAGCCATTTCATAACCAGGTGCCACCAGGCCATAGATCATATCCCGATGAAGGGCGCATTCGCCAATGGCAAAAACGGAAGCGTCATTTGTTTGTAAGTGGTCGTCGATTGTTATGCCTCCTCTGGGCCCGGTTTGTAAGCCGCAGGCAGCTGCGAGTTCATCCCTTGGTTTTATACCGGCTGAGATTACCAGCATGTCTATACCCAGTTCACTTTCGTCCGCAAATTGAAGGCCGGTAACATTTTCTTCTCCCAGCACCTGGTAAGTATGTTTCAGGGTATGAACGCTCAAGCCAAGTGCATTCATTTTTGTTCTCAGGATACCAGCCCCGGCATCGTCCAGCTGCCTGGGCATTAATCTTGGAGCAAATTCAATTACATGTGTTTTTTTGATACCCAGGTCAAGCATCGCTTTTGCAGCTTCGAGTCCAAGTAACCCTCCACCCAGCACTGCAGCTTTTTTTGCCGTTTTTGCATAATCCCGGATAAGATCCAGGTCCTCCAATGTCCGGTAAACAAAAACTCCTTTCTTTTCCAGCCCGTGAATCGGCGGAACCATGGCGGAGGAACCGGTAGCGAATACAAGTATGTCATAAGAAACCTGGACTCCATGAAAGCTGCTGATGATTTTTAACTCACGGTCAATTTTCGTAACCGGGTCACCCAGATGGAGATCGATATTATTATCTGAATACCATTTTACGTTTGCCATCGATAAATCTTCAGCGTCTTTACCCGCAAAATATTCACTGAGGTGAACCCGGTCATAAGCGGGCAGGTATTCTTCCCCAAAAACAGTTATCTGAAATTTCCCAGGGGCACGGGTAATGATTTTTTCGCAGAATTTATATCCTACCATGCCATTTCCGATGACAACTATTTTCATAATAGTATGAGTTTATTAAATGAAATGGCAAGCAATCGATGTATGCAAGAAATGCATAATGTAAAAATTTCAAGCAAAGGCTGGAGAAAAACTGGCAAAAGCGTTAGCGCTTATCAAATTATTATATGATAAAAATAAGGTTATTTGGATTTAAATGCCAAACTTTGCAATAATTATATTACATATATCTGTTTATAATATGATAGAAAACTCAAAGCTATTCCTGGTGGGAGCCGGGCCGGGAGATCCGGAGCTGATAACTTTAAAGGCAATCCGCGTCCTTGAAATTGCAGACGTGGTTCTATATGACGCGCTCGCCAACGAAGAACTGCTTACATATTGTAAGAAGGCAAGCGTGAAAAGATTTGTGGGTAAACGTTATGGTTGTCATGCCCTCAGCCAGCAGGAAATAAATTATCTCATACTTGAACATTGTGCAATTTATCCGAATGTCGTCAGGCTTAAAGGCGGAGATCCCTTTATTTTTGGGAGAGCACAGGAAGAAATTGATGCAGCGCGGGGCGCCGGGATTGATATAGAAATTGTACCTGGTATTTCCAGCGCATTGGCGGTACCAGCTTCGCAGAATATTCCGCTGACCTGTCGTGGCGTCAATGAAAGTTTTTGGGTTGTAACCGGCACGAACCGTAATAATGAGTTATCAGCTGACATTGATCTCGCAGCACAGTCTTCCGCCACGGTAGTAATATTGATGGCCATGAGTAAACTTGAAACAATCTGTGATATATTTATGAAATATGGAAAAGGTGAAACCCCTGCGGCTATTATACAGGATGGAACCAAACCCAATGCAAAGATGGTGACCGGAACAATTAAAGATATCGCATTCAGGGCTGTTGCTGCCGGTTTGGAGAATCCGGCTGTTATCGTTTTTGGAGAAGTCGTAAATCTAAACCCGGCAACGATCTATGACAAAATAAAAGGATCATCAACAAACCAGGCATTGGTACAAATCCGGACCAGCCCTGTTACAAGATCATAAATGAAGAAAACAAAAACAACCTTTGCCAAACAGCCCCAATTTATTTACACAAGATGTATGAGTGAGTGGTGGCCGGCCCTGGATGCGCAAAAACAAATTTCACAGTGCAGGAAAGGCGAATTGATATTTAAAGAAGATGAGCCAGTAAAGGGAATGTATTTTGTGATTGAAGGGGTTGTGAAAGTGCATAAACACTGGGTAGAAGAAAAAGAATTAATTATCCGGTTTGCAAAGGAAAATGATATCATCGGCCATCGCGGCTTGTCTTCTCACTCCGATGTATACCCGATATCTGCTACTACGCTTACAAACTCTACAATCTGCTTTCTTGACCTTCCATTTTTTTACTCCACTTTAAAGGTGAATCCAAACTTCATGTTTGATCTCATGATGTTTTTTGCTGATGAACTCCGCTTGTCAGAGCAGCGGATGCGTGACCTTGCGCATATGCCTGTGAAAGAACGTGTGATGAAAACATTGCTGACCATTGAAAAAAAATTTGGAGTAAACGAAGAAGGATTTATCAATTTTGACCTGAGCCGGCAGGACATAGCGGCTTATACGGGCGCGGCTTATGAAACAGTCTATAAGTTGCTCGCAGAATTTACCAATGCTGGTCTTATTAAAACGAATGGAAAAAGTATAGGAATCTTATCCGCAAAGTTGGGAATTTTATGATTAGACTGTAATTATTAAAGAGGTTGGTGAAATGGCAGCGATTAATTAATTTTATATCCATGAAGATTATCGCAATAATTATTTCCGGTTTTGTATTGTGTTCTGCTGTAACACCATCTCCTTATGCATTGGTTCAGAAAGACAAATTATCTGAGAGTATTGCCAGGGGAAAAACGATTTATGTAGAAAGATGTATGAGTTGTCACCAGGAAAATGGAGAGGGCCTTGAAGGAAATTTTCCACCACTCGCCAAAGCGGATTTCCTGGTTAAATCGCTGGATAAATCCATCTATTCTGTCAAGTTTGGCCTGGAAGGAAAGATTACAGTAAATGGAAAAGAATACGATAATCTTATGCCAAATCCGGGACTGGAAAATAATGAAGTTGCCGATGTAATGAACTATATCCGTAATGCCTGGGGTAACAGCTCCGCGAAAAAAATGATAACTGAAGAAATGGTTAAAGCCATACCGGAAAAAAAATAACAGCTAACCCCGCTCATATAGATTAGCCGTATTTACAATAATATTTATCCGGCTAATTCCCAAAATGCAACACGCGCGACTAAAAGATGTCGCGCGTGTTTGCTTTATATCAATGTGATAGTTAGCGCCTATAATAATTACTCCTATGAAAGTTAGCAATGCTCAAAAGAAAGAAGCTAACTCACCTTTGAAGGATTCTGCAATGTACTCTTAGGTTGTTTAGGATTGAAAACCGGGTGTTCAATAAATGGCTGATCCTTTATGCGCTTACCCGTTGCCTTGAAAACAGCATTGGCAACTGCTCCGCCGGTTGGGGGAAGTGCTGGTTCACCCAGACCGGTAGGATCAATTCCATTATTTACAAAATGTGTATCAATCTCAGGGATCTCTTTCATTCTTATCAACCGGTATGTATTATAGTTTTTTTGTTCAGTCTCACCGTCTTTGAAAGAAAGTTTACCAAACATTGCGTGGCCATATCCATCAACGACACCGCCCATTACCTGTTGACGCGCTCCGCTGAGGTTTATCACCTGTCCACAGTCTGAAACCGCTGTAATGTTTTTTACAACCGGGATGCCTTTTTCCATGACTACATTACAAACCTGTGCAACATAAGATCGGTGTGAAAAATAAACACTGAATCCCTGGAACACGCCTTTTTGTTTGCCCCAGTTTGATTTCTCGGCAGCAAGTTTCGTGACGGCGATCATGCGGTCAATGTCATATTTTACAGCGCCAGCGGGAGCAGTTTTTGCTTTCTGAAACAGATCAAGCCTGAACTGTATCGGATCCTTTTTCGCGGCGAAAGCAACTTCATCCAGGAAAGACTGTTCTGCAAAAGCAAGGAAATTGGTTATAGGTGCGCGCCAGGGACCAGTTGTTATTGGAGAAATGTGTTCAACAGATTCTATCAGTAAATTGTCAACTGCTCCTGAAGGAAAATTATCCTGCCGGGTAGGGTTTCCTGAATTGATACCGACACCACGTAGTTTGTATCCAATCATATTACCTCCTGCATCAAGGGCAGCCTCAAACCGATAACGAACAGCCGGCCGGTAACTTCCGCCGGTCATATCATCTTCCTTGGACCAGGTAACTTTTACGGGTGCTTTTATTATGCTTGATAACTCAGCAGCCTCGGTGACATAGTCAAATTTTAATCTTCTTCCAAATCCACCACCAAGACGTGTGATATCGAGTGTTATTTTATCTTCGGGAATATTCAGCAGTTTGGAAGTAGCAGCTCTTGCAGCTGCAGGTGTTTGTGTTGGTCCCACCAGTTCAACGCCATCTGCACGAACATGTGCAAAAAAGTTCATTGGCTCCATCGGGCTATGTGAAAGAAAAGGGCATTGGTATTCGCTTGCAACGACCTTTGCTGCTTTACTGAAAGCGGCATCGACATCACCATCTTTTCTTTCTGTTTTTGCCTTGCCTTCTTTCAGCAGGTTTGCAAATAATTTATCATGGTCAGCGGTACTTTCAAGATTACCATCTTTTTCGTATTCGATTTTAAGGGTCTTCCTGGCTTTCATCACCTGCCAGGTAGATTTGCCCACTACAGCTACATTATTACCGAAAGTAACTACGTCTGTAATTCCTGGCATCGCTTTAGCAGCTGCAGCATCAACGGATTTAATTTTTAATCCGAATGCCTTTGGACGTTGAATCATTGCATGTAACATACCTTCACGGTAAAAATCAAGGCCAAACAATGGTTTACCGGTATGTATATCCGCGTTCGCCACATTTTTTACAGCGGTACCTATAAGTTTGAAATCTTTATTCTCTTTTAGTTTCACTTCTTTTGGAACCGGTATAGCCTTTGCTTCTTCGGCCAGTTCACCATAGCCAAGTTTTTTACCGCTTGGTGTATGTATAACAAAACTATTTGCAGCAGTACATTCAGTTGAAGGAACGCTCCAACGTTTTGCTGCAGCTTCTATCAGCATAAATCTTGCCGTACCACCGGCATTTCTCAACAGCTTCCATGAGTGTGGAACAGCACCGCTTCCCCCGGTTACCTGCCTGTCGAAATCAGAAGTATTAAGCCTGGCTTGCACCACTTTTACTTTTGTCCAGTCAGCATCGAGTTCCTCCGCTACAATCATAGGGAAAGAAGTCATGATGTTCTGGCCGAGTTCGGGGTTAGGGGATAACAGTGTAATTACACCCTCGGTTGAAATAGAGAGATAGCTGTTGAACCCAATGTTACCAGTAACACCTGTTGCATTAACAAGCGTTGCGGCTGAAACTTCTTTAGCAAACCAATCAAACCCAAGTATTAAACCCCCGGTTGTGATGGTGGAAAATTTGAGAAAATTTCTTCTGCTATTATTTATAGGAGTTGACATAAATTATATTTTTTTGCTGGCTAAAACGACTGCTTCACGAATGCGGTGATATGCTCCGCATCTGCAGATATTTCCATTCATGGATGTTATTATTTCCTGTTCAGTTGGTTTTGGATTTTTCTTTAAAAGCGCCGCTGCAGTCATGATCTGGCCAGCCTGGCAATAACCACATTGCGCGACATCCACTTCATCCCAGGCTTTTTGAACCGGGTGATCACCCTTTTCTGACAAGCCTTCGATTGTTGTAACCTCTGAAGTCTTCACTCCTGAAACAGGAAAAACACAGGAACGTGTTGCTGTCCCGTTAACATGTACTGTGCAGGCGCCGCATTGTGCTATCCCGCAACCATATTTCGTACCCACCAGCCCCAGGTGATCCCTGAGAACCCATAGGAGAGGAGTGTCTGCCTCTACATCTGCAGTGTACGATTTGCCATTGATTTTAAGTTGATAACTGGCCATGTTGAATACTTGAATGTTAAAAATTTTAATCTATAGCGCCCTCACCTGCCGGCGCCGCATTTTTCAGCAAAAAAGAAGGGATGAAAATACGAATAAACTTACAGAATCCGGGACGATGCATCAAATTAAAATGCATCTGTCTGTCATTTTCTTGCATTTGTCGATATTGTCAGAAACAAAAAGAAGCTCAAAAAGAAGCTCTATACAATTCATCGTATTAACCTGGTCATCCGGATCTTCATTTGTTTTTTGGCTATCTTGAAGGCTCAAAAGTTAACCAATGAAAAAAAATAACGGCCGGGGTTTTATAACCCTCATATTAATATTTGCATTATTCTCTTTCGCAAAACCAGTTGCGCCAAATCCTGTTGAAGGGAAATGGGATATTACTATCAGCAAGGATGGTAAAAATTTTCCTTCCTGGCTGGAAGTGGTACACTCAGGCACGAATTCAGTAGTTGGCTATTTTGTTGGGATCTCAGGAAGTTCCAGACCAGTTTCAACGATAAAAATCGAGGGAACAAAATTCAGTTTTCAGATCCCGAAACAGTGGGAAGATGGAAATGGGGATTTTAAACTCGAAGGTAATTTGCAGGGCGAAACCATATCCGGAACAGTCACAATGCCCGATGCAAAAAGTTATCCCTTCACTGGTAAAAGGGCACCCGCGCTGAAGCCGAAACAATCGGTTCAGTACGATGCGCCGATCAAGCTTTTTAATGGTAAAGATCTGAGTGGCTGGCAACAATTGGGAACAAAAAACCAGTGGGTAGCTGTTGACGGAGCTTTGAAAAGTCCGGAGTCCGGTTCAAATATCCGCACAGAAAAAACATTCAATGATTTCAAACTTCATATTGAATTCCGGTATCCAAAAGAAAGCAATAGTGGTGTATATCTGCGGGGAAGATATGAAGTACAGGTTTCAGATAATGCGGGCAGCGAACCAACACGTGGAGACTATGGTTCAATTTACGGGTTTATCATACCTACAGAAATGGCAGCTAAGCCTGCCGGCGAATGGCAATACTATGACATCACGCTTAACGGCCGCTATATTTCTGTTGTTGCGAATGGAAAAACGATTATTTGCAATCAGCCTATCCCCGGCATTACCGGTGGTGCACTCGATAGCAATGAAGGCGAGCCAGGACCGATTATGATTCAGGGCGATCATGGACCGGTGGAATACAGGAATATAATTATTACGCCGGTAAAATAGTTATGAGTTATGAGTGATGAGTGAAGTGACGAACAAAATATTGAAATATGAGTTATCGGAATCGCATCTTGCTAAACATAAGAAAACAAGTAAAATTTTATTGTAGACTTAAACAATCATTCTTCACTCTTCACTCACTCATCACTCATCACTCATCACTCATAACTTTTAGTACGGGTTTCTTGCTAACCGTACTCACTACCGTCGTTTCCGCTCAGAACCGCCCCAACGTCATACTCATCGTCTCTGACGATCATGCTTACCAGGCTATAAGTGCATATGGATCCAAACTGGCGCAAACGCCGGGAATCGATCGCATCGCAAAAGAAGGAGTGATATTTAAAAGAGCTTATGTAACCAATTCCATTTGTGGTCCGAGCCGTGCAGTGATACTGACCGGAAAATACAGTCACAAAAACGGATTCAAAGACAATGTGACTACCCGTTTCGACAGCAGTCAGAATACATTTATCAAAGAACTAACCCGCTCCGGATACCAGACTGCATGGATCGGGAAATGGCATCTGCAGGCATTGCCCCAGGGTTTTACTTATTTCCAGGTTTTTCCGGGACAGGGTAGTTATTATAACCCGGACATAATTATGATGGATGGAAGCCGTAAGCGGCTGGAAGGATATGCCTCAACCATCACAGAAGATCTTGCTGAAAAATGGATGACTGAACGCGATACCAGCAAACCGTTTTGCCTGGTGATAGGTCATAAGGCTCCACACCGCATGTGGCAACCGGATACTGCTGATCTTGGCAGGTTTGATTCTGTCAATTTTCCTTTGCCTCCTAACTTTTACGACAACTACCAGGGTAGGGAAGCGGCAAAAGTGCAGGACATGAGTATAGATAAGACTATGCGTATGGACTATGATCTTAAAATGTTTGACAGCACTATAAAGGAGCTTAGCATACTGCGAATGAATGCAGCCCAGCGTGCAAAATCTGATCCATATTATGCAGCCATTTATGCAGACCTGAAATCAAAAAATCTTTCCGGCAAAGCACTGGTAGAATGGAAATATCAGCGTTATATGAGAGACTATCTCAGTACTGCAGCATCCATGGACAGGAATATCCAAAGAACCCTCGACTATCTTGACAAAAACGATCTTAGCAGCAATACAATTGTTATTTATATTTCGGACCAGGGATTTTATCTTGGTGAACATGGATGGTTCGACAAGCGGTTTATGTATGAAGAATCTTTCCGAACTCCAATGGTTATGCGCTACCCGGGTAAGATAAAAGCCGGCACATCAAACACTGACCTGGTAATGAATCTTGACATAGGTCCAACCATCCTGGAAGCAGCCGGGGTGAAGGTGCCTGCTGATATGCAGGGCAGATCTTTCTTGCCACTTGTATCCGGAAATAAAATTGAAAATAAAAGTGCTAAGAAATTGAAATGGCGCGATGCCATTTATTACCACTACTATGAACATGGTGAACATGCTGTCTCCCCACATTTCGGTGTCAGTACAAAACGTTATAAACTGATCCGGTTTTACCAGGATGTAAACAGCTGGGAACTGTATGATCTTGAAAAAGATCCAAATGAAATGAATAATATCTATGGCAGTAAAGGCACTGAAAATATTACAGGCGGACTAATGAAAAAGCTCCATGAGGCGATCGATCACTATGAAGACACCGAGGCAAAACAAATACTGGCTCAAATAAAAAATTGAATTCGATCCCAAAGCCTTAAACCCTGAGACTGCTGATGCAGCTGATACAGCTACACGTACGCGTTATACCCAAAGGGTTTCCCGTTTAATATTTCCCATGTTTATGTGATTGTGGAGTTCCTGCGCCGAATTTATTTTTGTGGAAATAATAACCCCATGAACAAATTCCAGGTTTATATCAGCACGGTTGCCTTACTACTCACATTCGCAGCTTGTAAGAAGGGTTCCCCGGCAGATCCTGTCGGGACTGTTAAAAATTTCACTATCGATCTTGATACGAACTACACGTCAGGCAAAAAGATTGATTCTGCATTTGCCACCTGGACCAATAATGGCCAGCTAAAAACAGTGAAACTTGCCATTGAAGGTAATAAGCTGATAAGTTCTATGGCAGAACTATCACCAGGTACAGGCGAGATGAAGATTGCAATTTACTCAAATGTAAAATTTGTTTATTTCCAATCTCTATGGCTGCAGACAAAAACGCTGACAGTCAAAACCGATGAGGAGATTAAGCTGAAAGGGCCTTCTGGTTTTAATGATCAGGACTGGTTGCCAAGGGTGATCTTACATAATACAGCAATGAAAATCGATGCAGAGGTTGGAATGCGTCCCACAGATCCTTATTTCTTTGTTAAGCAGGCTGATAAAAATTATCGCGAGATATGGTTCAGCCGGGAATACTGGAAAACCAAACAGGGATTACAATTTGTTGCAGGTGGAGTTTGGGAGTGTAAGTCAAATTGCCTGAATGAATACGGAGATGTTAAGAACGAAGAGTTTTTCAAATTTCTTCCAAATCAGGTGGGCACAAAAGCATGGAACCATATTGAGATCGTTCTCAGGTATATCATGGATCAAAACGGTGGCGGATATTTGATTGATATGAATTATGACCTGCCTGGATAATTTTTTAAGGAGCCACAACATATCTTAAGGAGCCACCATATATCTTAAGAGGCTACAACCTCCTTTAAGAGACTACTACTACTTTAAGGGGTTACAATATTCTTTAAGGAACTATAACATTCTTTTATTGGTTATAGGATTACTTATGGGATATAAGGCCCTTTAACTTCTCCCCAACCCCAGCTGGGCATAGGCTCATTAGTAGATATTGGGGTTTCGGTTTCATGAGAATTGAGCACAGCTATCCTTGTGCCCCATTCTATATAGGCAACAAAAGCCGAACGGAACTCCGGATCAGCAGGCACATTCATCTCATCGGCGGTGGCAACCAGTAAGTTTGCCCAGCGTTGACGATGTTGTTCGGTCAAATGTTTTCCCAGGTGTTTCTGAATCATTCTATAATGTGAGCCATCTTCTTCAGAATATAAATTCGGCCCTCCAAAGACCTCGGCTATGAAATGAGCGACATGCATCTGATGTGATGGAGACATATGCCTGAATATGGGTTCCAGGAGATCGTCCTGCAAAACTTTTTTATAAAAACCCGTAAATAAGGATTCTATTACTGGCATACCGCCAATCCATTCATATAATGTTGGTACTGTTGATGTGGATGTCATATCATTTTTTTCATGCAGTTATCAATGACTTAACCGGATTTCGATTAATACAAGGATACTATTGTTAATTCAGAACGTTTGTGTTTTAATCCAGGCAATTGTGTTGTGATTCAAAACATTTGTCAATTGATTAACCAAAGGTTAATTTAATTCAATTTAAAGGCTTTCGGGGGTTTACTCCTGGAGAATGAGATAAAAATTTGATGACCGGTATTAATAGTGCTGCAATGGCGCTGCTCAAAAAAAAAGCTGCGGCGGGATTTAGATTCGAAAAATTAGAATTAGTATTGAATGCAGAAAGTTTATCAGTTCAATCAATAATATTCAATCCGCTTATGGTTGTTAGTGCTTCTTTTTCACGAATTACTTCACTCAGGGGATCTGTTTTATTTTTGTTCTGTTTTGTTTCATTCGTCCTGATCTCCATGCGTCCGGCACCGGTAAAAGCTAAAAAAGTTGTAATTGGTTATGTTGGCGGCTATCGCGGACTGGTAAACGCTGCCGCGATAGATGCAGCAAAACTTTCTATCATTAATTATGCTTTTGTAGATGTGAAAGGCAACAGGGCCTGGCTTACCAATCAACTAACAGATACCACAAATTTTCGTTTGCTCAATGAACTTAAGAAAGTTAATCCCAATCTGCAGATTGTTATTTCTATAGGTGGATGGGCATGGAGCGAAAATTTTTCAGATGCAGTTCTGACAGATACCGGAAGACAGGCTTTTGCAAAAAGTGCTGTTGAAATAATCAGCAATTATCAGCTGGATGGGGTAGATATTGATTGGGAATATCCTGCGATTCCAGGCGAGGAAGGAAATATATTCCGACCGGAAGACAAGCAGAATTTTACGCTGATGTTTCGCGATCTCCGGATACAACTCGATTCATTAAGCAAAATAAATAACAGGAAATACCTGCTCACTACAGCTGTTGGCGGATTTCCGCGATTTGCTGAAAACACGGAAATGAATAATGCCCACCAGTACCTCGATTATATCAGCCTGATGACTTATGACTTCAGCGGTAAAGAAACAGTAGGACATCACACAAACCTGTTTCCCTCGGCTGATTTCGAAAAGGAAAATTCTGTGGATAAGGCGGTTAAAGTGTTCATGAACGCAGGTGTACCTGCTGAAAAACTGGTGGTGGGCCTGGCTTTCTACGGTCGCAGTTGGATTTTATCCGGCTCGGAGAAACCAGTCATGCAAAATAAAATTGTTTCATCGACGAGGGGAGGTGGATACACTTATCTGAAGGATAGTCTCGTTGACCAACGGGGATTTAAGGCCTACTGGGATAAAAAAGCAAAAGCACCTTACCTCTTCAACGATTCAACCCGGCAGTTTATATCTTATGATAATGAACGTTCGGTAAAAAACAAAATTAAATATGTAAAAAAGCATAAGCTTGGGGGCGTTATGTTTTGGGAATACAGTTCCGATCTGAAGAAATACCTCCTTAACACCATCGATGAAAATCTAAAACATAAATAGTAATTATTAGCATCAATAGTCATCTATAGCATGAATAGCGTCAATAGTCATCTTATAGTCATCTATAGCATGAATAGTATGAATAGCATCAATAGTAATCGTTAGCATCAAAATTCATCATTAGAATCAATAGTCATCATAAATATCATTAGTCGTCATAAATGTCTTTAAAACGCAAACATCATCAAAACACCTGATTGTATATGAAAAAAATCATTTTAGTATTACTTCTTTGTCCTGCTTTCCTTCTGGCACAAACCAGCAAGGTGATGGACCTATTAACCGTGAAAAGCAAGATCCTCAACATGGATCGCAAGTTTGCAATCTATCTGCCGCCCGGTTACGAAACATCGCAGCGAAGTTATCCCGTTCTTTACCTCCTGCATGGGGCAGGTGATGATCATACTGGCTGGGTTCAGTTCGGCGAGGTGCAACATATCGCCGACAAAGCCATCATGGAGGGTAAAGCCACTGCCATGATTATCGTGATGCCGGATGCCAATACAGGCAGACGTGGCTACTTTAATACGGTAAAAGGTGACTGGAAATATGAAGATTTCTTTTTCCAGGAGCTGATGCCTTATGTAGAAAAAACTTATCGCATAAAAAGTGAGAAACGTTATCGTGCAATCAGCGGCCTGTCTATGGGTGGCGGTGGTACATTAATGTATGCCATGCATCATCCCGAATTATTTTCTGCCGCCTGTCCTTTAAGCGCATCAACAGGACCTCTTAGCCTGGAGGATATGCGAAGAAATCTTTCACGCGACAATCCAAACCTCTCTGACACAGCTTTAGCAGCTTATTATAACCGGCACAGCGCTGTTGCTCTTGTAAACAATATGCCAGACAGCGCTAAAAAATCCGTGCGTTGGTATATTGATTGTGGTGATGATGACTTCCTTTTTGAAGGTAATGCAATGCTTCATGTAGCCATGAGAAAAAAAGAAATCCCGCATGAATTCCGGATCCGTAATGGTGCCCATAACTGGACGTATTGGCGCGAATCCCTCCCTGAAGTACTCGAATTTATTTCTATGAGCTTTCACCAATATTAAGCTTTCACCAAAAACAGCTTTCAACAATATTTAATGCGATGTTTAGCATCTATGCAAACATCATATGATCTCTACAGATAACCTGATCTCAGTTCTACAGGGATCAGGTTATCTTTTTCTATTGATAAGAAAGCGCTCTCTAACGGCAACGCTTACTGCTTATTTACGAGTTGAGATATAATATATGGAGAGCCCCTTACCGGGGCTTTTGTTATTTATAAAGGATTTTGAAACTTAATAGAACCCGCGGACTTAATAGAACCTAAACAAAAATCATCCGGATTTTGAAAGAGAAATAAATTGCTATCACTAAATAAGCGGCATTTATAGGTATTTCTATACCAATCATCCAATTAACCCCAACCTGGTAACCACCCCCTCACTGTCTTCATTGCTAAGTACTGTTACACATAAAACGGGAATCAATAGTTACAATGTTGGCTCCCTGGTTGCAAACTATGTTCAGTATACTGCAAACCCTTCTGCATCAGCTGCTTCAGATATATACCAGGAGATAGATTTTACCAGCACCTGGGATGCCTTATACTTTGCAATGGCCGATATAAGTGATTTAAAAACGCAGGCAATTGAACAGAACTCGAGTGAATACCTGGGTGTGGCAAATGTATTGTTATCATATCACCTCTCATTGGTTAGCGATTTATGGGGTGATGCTCCTTTTACAGAAGCATTTTCATCTACCAACTTCACACCAAAATATGATACCCAGGAAGACCTTTACAAAACAAGCATGATTCTTCTTGATTCTGCCATTGTTCAACTTGGAAGAACAGATGCAGTGATCAAGTTGCTTGGCGCCAAGGACCTGATCCATGGAGGGGCAAGGGCTAAATGGCTGCTGACTGCATATGCATTGAAAGCAAGATTGCTTAATAAGGTGAGCAAAACGGCTACCTATAATCCGGCGTCTGTGCTTGCTGCAGTTTCAAATGCTTATAAAACAAATGCAGATGATGCAGAGATGTCTTCATTTTTTACCAGGAATCCATGGGCTCAGGTAGCTGTAAACAATGCAGGCAACACCCTGAGTGGCTGGTTATCTGAACAGTTCATCGATCACCTGAGTGGGACCACTTATGGAATTTTTGACCCCAGGCTAAGAAAGATTTCCAGGCCAACAGTGAATAACGTATATATCGGTACGGTTAACGGTGCAGGTAACCGTCCGCCGGGAAACAATACCGTTAAAGATGAAAACTATATTGATTCAACATCACCCTGGACAGGCACATCGTCACCATTATTAATTGTTACCTATGCAGAAATCAAGTTTATTGAAGCTGAAGCTGCACTGTCTACTGATCCTGCAAGGGCGTATACAGCCTACCTGGCTGGTATAAATGCCAACATGGACAAACTCCAGGTACCGGCAGGTGTTGAAAAAACGGCCTACCTGGCCGCTGCTTCGGTAGGTGCTGACAATCTCACAAAGGCACTTATTTTTAAAGAAAAGTACATTGCCACTTATTTAAATCCCGAGGCCTGGAACGATGCACGTCGTTTTAACTACGCATATAAAGATTTCACACTGCCTCAAAATGCCGTATTGTCAACTTTTATCCGCAGACTTGCTTATCCATCGGGTGAAAGATCAAAGAATGGAAAAAATATACCAACAGTAGGAACATTAGCCGACAGGTTATGGTGGGATAAATAACAGGCAGATATTGATTTTAATTAGCACGCTTTATATTAAATGAAGCATGCTAATTATTTTTGTAAACCATCTCAGTAGTATGCATATTTGTAATAGCCGTAAGAGATAGCCATCATAACCCTGCAATGTCATTGCTGCACTGCATTTTTGTCCGGGGACAATCACCAAATCAAGTTTAAAGTTCATGAAGATCAAACAAATATTGGCGTCGATCCTCTTTTGTTGCACAGTATGGTTGGGCGTTGATGCACAGGAATTTTCTATGGCTGCTGTAAGCGGCTATCCCTTTCCTTCTGGTTTAACCAGTGCAGCTTCAGGTTCCAGGATAGCAGTCGCCATCAATGAAAAAGGGAAACGTAATATTTATACAGCACAGGGTCCTGAATTCAGCTTGAAAAAAATCACAAAGTATGATGATGATGAAGGACAGGAAATCACCGGTATCACTATTTCCCCTGATGGCAATAGTATCATATATGTAAGAGGGGGAGACCATGGCGCTTTCGCTGAAAGTGTTCCCAGGAATCCTTCAGCCAAAACTTTTGCGCCCCGGGTTCTTATCTATCATATTCCTTTTGAAGGTGGCACACCGGTATTGATCGATGAGGGCGATCATCCCATCTTTCATCCAAAAAATAATACTGTTGCTTATCTTAAAAATGACCAGGTTTGGACTGCTTCATTGTCGGGCACACCGAAGCCTGCACGTTTATTTTTCGCACGTGGCAGAACCGGTTCAATCAAATGGTCGCCTGATGGAAGCCGGATGGTTTTTGTTTCTGCCAGGGGCAACCATTCTTTTATTGGACTGTTTAAAGATTCGGCGACTCCTATCCAATGGATAGCACCAGACTTTGCCAGGGACGTTTCTCCCACCTGGACCAGTGATGGAAAGAAAATCGTCTTCGCAAGGACCTATGCCAGGGGAGGGAAACCTGATTCACTTACGAGCCGTTCTCCAAATCCATGGACCTTATGTATTGCAGATGCCCTTTCAGGTAAGATTAAGAAACTCTGGCAGTCGCCGAAAACGCTGCGGGGTTCCGTTCCGGATACAGATGGCCGTTATAACCTGCTTGCCTCTTCAAACGGCAAAGTAGTGTTTATGTCTGCACATGATGGCTGGTCACATCTCTATTCAATTGATTCGGCCGGCGGTTCACCATTGCAGCTTAGTTCAGGAAAGTTTATCCTGGAGCATATTGAATTAAGTGCAGATGGCACTTATGCCATTGCCAGTGCGAATACAGGGCCTGATAAGGATGATCTTGACCGGAGACATATTGTAAAAGTTCCATTTGACAAACCCGCGTTGGAAGTGCTTACACCCGGTGCAGGAATCGAATCTTTCCCGGTTATGACAGGGGATGGAGCAAACATAGTTTATATCAGCGCAACGGCGCAGGTTCCCGGCCTACTAACGGTGATGAACACACGCGACAGGCAAGTCCGTATTATCGGCAATGAACTTTTACCGGCTGATTTTCCTGTTGAAAACCTGGTAACACCAAAATCAGTCCGGTTCAAAGCACCAGATGGAAACATGGTTTATGGCCAGTTGTTTGAACCAAAAACCGGGACCGGGAAAAAACCGGCCATCGTTTTTATTCATGGCGGACCTTCAAGACAAATGCTACTTGGCTGGCATTACGGAGACTACTATTCGAACACCTACGCACTTAATCAATATTTAACCAGCATGGGATTCGTGGTACTTGCCGTGAACTACCGTTTAGGTATAGGGTATGGATACGATTTCCAGCACCCGGTGAGGGGTGGATATTTCGGAGCTTCTGAGTACCTGGATATAAAAGCAGCAGGAGAGTGGCTGAAAGTTCAACCACAGGTTGATCCTTCCAGGATAGGTGTCTATGGAGGGTCCTATGGCGGTTATCTTACTGCACTGGCGCTTGGCCGTGATTCAAAATTATTCGCTGCCGGAGTTGATGTACATGGCGTTCACAATCATCTTAACCTGAGCCCTTCGCAGGATGGTGAACAAGCACCTGATGCACAACTTGCCCGGAAATTACTTTGGGAATCTTCACCCGTATCCTGGGTTGATGGCATGACCTCACCGGTATTATTTATCCATGGTGATGATGATGGTAATGTGGATTTTGATGAAAGCATCGATCTTGTAAGGCGTTTTCAACAGAAAGGAAAATCATATGAGAGTTTAGTGATCCCTGATGAAACTCACCATTGGATGCGGTATGAAAATACAGTTAAGGTTGATGAGGCCGTAGCTGAATTCCTGAAACGGAAATTAATGAAACCGTAATCAGGATCAGTTACTGAAATTGATGGAATAGTCACCGGAATTAATTTTTTATTTGTATCTCAGGACCATGATGAAAATAAAATATTTACTGTTTTTGCTTTTTTGTTCTTCCAATCTGGACGCACAACAAAAAGCTCAAATTCCGCCTGGTCTCGATCTGTATATTGAGAAGGTGCTGAAAACTTTTAACGTTCCGGGTGTTGCTGTCTCAATTGTAAAAGACGGGCAGGTGCTCCTGGCTAAGGGATATGGCACAAAAAAAATGGGAACAAATGACAAGGTGGATGAAAATACTTTGTTCCTCATTGCTTCCAATACAAAAGCATTTACTGCAACCGCTCTCGCGATACTTGTTGAAGAGGGAAAAATAAAATGGAATGATAAAGTTATCGATCATCTTCCCTGGTTCAGGATGAATGATGATTATATAACAACACATCTCACCGTTCGGGATCTGCTGGTACATCACAGTGGTCTGCCAGCTTATGCCGGTGATGCAATGTTATTTCCCCCATCAACCTATTCAAGAAAAGAAATACTCAAGAAACTTCCGTTAATTCCGGTAGTTCATGATTTCCGTACAACTTATGCTTATGATAACATTTTATACCTTGCCGCCGGCGAAGTGATAATCGCGGCTTCCGGAATGTCATGGGAAGATTTTATCCGCGTACGGATATTAAATAAACTCGGCATGAGCCGAACAATATCGAGGTTCTCGGAACTAAAAGATAAAAACAATGTATCGGCATCGCATGCCAGATCAGCCAACCAGGTTAAGGTCGCGGAATTGTTTATGGATCAGAACATCGGTGACGCCGGTGATCCTGCAGGAGGTATCGTTTCCACGGCTGCCGATATGGCCAAATGGCTGATCACCCAACTTGATTCAGGAAGGATTGCCGGTAAGACTCCATTATTTAAACCAACATCTACTGTTGAGCTTTGGAAAGTGGTTCGGCCCATACCAGTCACAAAAGTTCCTGAATATCTCAAGCCGCTTCAATCCGATTATTTTGGTTATGCACTTGGTTTTCGCACTTACAACTATAAGCAATACAAAATTGTGGGGCATGGGGGAGCCTTGAAAGGTTTTGTTTCCCAGATCGCCATGGTGCCGGATCTTAATCTTGGTATAACGGTTCTTACCAATCAATCAAACACTGCTGCTTATTGGGCTATTATCTACCAGGTTCTTGATTATTATATGCAGTTCAAAACATTTGACTGGATTGGCGCTCATAAAAGACAGCAAGACAGTGCGCTGGTTTCTACACTGGACGCAAGGCGAAAATTTTCAATTAAACGAGATTCTCTGTCAAAGCCCTCTTTGCCAATAGATAAATATGCCGGGCTTTATGAGGATAAATTACTTGGTGAAGTGGTGATCGCAAAAGAATCTTCAGGGATGGTGATGCGGTTTTCAAATTCGTTCCAGTTTGTAGCTGACCTTGAACATTTTCAATACAATACATTTTTAGCTAAATTCCGGGACCGTGAATTTTCGGCAAATGCCTATCTGAACTTTACCATAAGCCCGGCCGGTAATATCGAATCAGCTAAATTACAGGTGCTCGATCCCGGTTCGCAGATAGACTTTGATGATATGGAACTAAAACCTGTTCAACGAAAAAAGATGGACACGACTGATCTGAAAAAGAAAATTATTGCTGAGCTGGGTCAACATCCTGAAGGCACATTTGCAGTAGCTTTCAAAGATCTCGGTAATGAACAAACGCTGTTTTTAAATGAGAAAGGTATGTTTCACGCTGCAAGTACGATGAAAACCCCGGTGCTGATTGAAACTTATAAACAGGCTGCTGCAGGTAAGTTCAAAATAACAGATTCCATCCTGATAAAAAACGAATTCAAAAGTATAGTCGACAGCAGTCTTTATTCGCTGAGTCCCGGTGATGACAGTGAATTTGATCTTTATGAAAAGCTTAATACGAAACTTCCAATCTATGATGTTTTACATCGCATGATCACAAGGAGTAGCAACCTGGCAACAAATCTTATTATTGACCTGGTCGGCGCGCAGAATGCCAATGCGAGTATGCGCGAAATGGGTGCTGCAGATATACAGGTGGTTCGTGGTGTTGAAGACAACAAAGCTTTCCAGAAAGGGTTGAATAATACTACTACCGCTTATGATCTCATGATTATTATGGAGTCCCTGGCCACGGGAAAGGCTGTTAATGCAGCATCTTCCAAAGAGATGATAGGAATTCTCATGGATCAGAAACTTCGTGATAAAATTCCCGCGAAACTACCACCAGAAGTAAAAGTTGCCTGCAAAACCGGTTCCATAACAGCAGTGTCGCATGATTCCGGAATCATTTATCTTCCGGATGGCCGCAAATATGTATTGGTGCTTTTGTCAAAAGGTGTCCGGGATCTTGATGACGTGAACAATACCCTGGCAAATGTATCAAGGTTTATATATGATTATATGATTCAGCGTTAGTAGTTTTTATTAATGATGAACAGCTTTTATTAATGATGACCAGGATTCCTGAATTCGAATATATCACCGAAGCCGCGGCTAATAGCTTCGACATCGATTTTCAGATCGATTAATTTACCAGTATTTATATCAAAAACCCATCCGTGTACACGAAGGCCACGTTCCTTGTATGCGTTCTGTACTTCGGATATTTTCAGGATGTTGAGGCACTGTTCCTGAACATTTAGTTCAACAAGCCTTTTATAGCGATCATCCTCCGATTCAATCCGGTTCAATTCATCTTTATGCGTTCGGTAAACATCTTTAATATCATCCAGCCACAGGTTCAACAGGCCGAGATCAGATGATTGCATAGCGGCTTTTACACCACCACAGTAGTAATGCCCGCACACCACGATATTGTTTACTTTGAGATGATTTACGGCATAGTTGATCACGGAGGTTACATTGATATCATTGTTCGGTACCATGTTAGCTATGTTCCGGTGCACAAAAACCTCACCAGGTGCCGCACCCATCATTTCTTCTGCAGTAACCCGGCTGTCAGAGCAACCGATATATAACAGATCAGGTGTCTGACCGGCCGAAAGTTTTATGAAATAGTCTTTATCAGGCTTAAGTTTCGATTGTATCCAGTTTTGATTATTTATAAAGATTTTTTCTATATTCATATTTACTTTTTAAACCTGAAAAATAGTTACTCCTTTAATGGCAGGCAAATAAATAAACGATCACCCGTTTTCATTATTTATCATTTTGGTTTAGATTTAAAAATGATTGTACGTCTTAAATCAATATTTGTTCTCTGCATATTAAGTTCATGTACCTATCAATCTTCAAAAACCAACACAGGAAATTGGCCCGAGTATAATGGGGGGCCGGATAGAAATCACTATTCGGACTTAGATGAGATAAACAAAGAAAATCTTTCCAGGCTCGAAGTTGCATGGATTTATCACAGTGGTGGTGCCGACACTGTCAGGAATCGAACCCAGATGCAATGCAATCCCATCATTATTAATGGCATCCTCTACGGTGTGTCAGCAGATTCGCAGGCCTTTGCAGTACAAGCCGATAACGGTAAAGAAATTTGGAAAACAAATATTAAGGATGAGACATTTTCCATGACCAGCCGAGGTGTAACCTACTTCGAAAATGATGGTAAACCCATCATATTTTTTGGCTATGGTGAATGGCTCTATGCGCTGGATGCAAATTCCGGTAAACTGGTCTCCACTTTCGGTGCCGGGGGGAAGATCAATCTTAGAGATGGCCTGTCAAGACCAGGGGCTGACAAATACATTATATACAATACTCCCGGTATCATCCACAAGAACCTGCTTATTGCCGGCGGCCGGGTTGCGGAAGGTCCGACAGCATTGCCAGGAGATATCCGTGCCTTTGATGTGCATACTGGAAAAGTAGTATGGACATTTAAGACTATTCCTGAAAATAATGAGGAGGGATCCGAAACCTGGCCGAAAGACGCCAGGAAAAATAATGGTGGTGCCAACTCCTGGATGGGTATGGCAATTGACCGGGATAAGGAAATTGTTTACGCGCCAACCGGATCTGCGTCTTTCGATTTTTATGGTGGTGACCGGAAAGGAAATAATCTCTACGCAAATTCTTTGCTGGCACTTGATGCAAACACGGGCAAACGTATCTGGCATTTTCAGTTTGTACATCATGATATCTGGGATCGCGATCCGCCTGCACCACCCAATCTTGTTACCATTCACAAGGATAACCGGTCCATTGATGCCGTTGTTCAGTTAAGTAAGCAGGGATTTATGTTTGTATTTGACCGCTCAACCGGCAAGCCAATTTTCCCGGTGGAGGAAAGGCCCGTGCCTGCTTCTGAAATGCCAGGTGAATATGCTGCTGCAACACAGCCGTTTCCGGTTTTGCCGGAACCATTCACCAGGCAAAGTTTTACAGAAGCTGATCTGCGAAAAGATGTTGCCAACGGCGATTCTGTTCATGCACAGATGCAAAATAGCAACACCGGTCAGCCTTTTATACCCCTGAGTTCAAAACGCACGCTGTTTTTTCCTGGTACTGATGGTGGTGCACAATGGGGTGGGGCAGCAGTAGACCGGGAGGATATTATTTATGTCCCTGCCAAAGAAGTACCGGTTTATTCCTCGCTGGTTCCAACTCCCGCTTTGTCAAAAACCAATCCGAAGGAAGATATATACCAGGTGCATTGCGGATCCTGTCACGGTACAGACAGGAAAGGCGATCATGGTGGCAGTTATCCTTCACTAACGGGTATAGGTGACCGATATTCGCAGGCACAGTTAATCGAAATCATCAATAAGGGAAGAGGCATGATGCCTGCGCTTGCACATATCAGCAAAAACGAAAAAGAAGCAGTTGTTGCATTTTTACTCGGGAAGAAATCTGAAGACACAAAGATCGAAAGCCAACTGTCAACAAACCCTTATGTTATTACAGGTTATAACCGTTGGTATGACAGCACAGGCTATCCGGTAAATACCCCGCCCTGGGGCACACTGACTGCTATCAATCTTTCAAGTGGTAAGCGGCTGTGGCAGGTGCCCCTGGGTGAATATGCGGCACTTAAAGCAAAGGGCGTTCCTGCTACAGGAACCGATAATTATGGAGGTCCGCTGGTTACTGCAGGTGGATTAATTTTTATAGCAGCTACACCAGATAAAAAATTTCGCGCAATTGACAAAAAAACAGGAAAGGTGCTCTGGGAGCATGATCTGCCCGCCGCGGGGTTTGCCTCGCCTTCTACGTATTCAGTAAATGGCCGGCAGTATATAGTGATTGCATGCGGTGGGGGTAAGCTGAGGGGGCAATCCGGTGACGGTTATGTTGCTTTCGCGATCAAAAAATGATGAAATGTCAAAGAGAATTGCCTGTCAAAAAATGATGCTTATTTTATTGCCTTTACCAGGTCGCCTATAGCTCCGGGAATAGCCAGTGGTTGTTTGCCAATGATGACCGATGCAAGTTGAATAACAGCAGTGCCAATATTTATTACCTTCTGAACTTTTTTTATCTGAAGAATTGTTTTGTTTAATTCTCCCGTTATTGATTTTATTTGTTTCAATGAGTTGTCTGCTTCCTGGATCACCAGCGTTGTAGACAAAGCAAGCATATCTTCACCTGCATTCAGGATTGACCATTGTTTATCTGAAAGATCCTGGTTCTCCGTCTTGCTCAACTTTTTCCAGTTCGCAAAACGGTAATTGCCTATGCACTGGGCGAGTCCAAGAAAGTTTTTTGCCAGTTCTGCTGCCTGGTCAGCGGTTAGATTTTCCATGGCTAATGTTCTTTGTGTTTATCGGTTTATAATTTTTTGAAATCAGCAATCAGGTCCTGCAAGGCAGCAGAATAATCTCCCAAGACAGCCCTTATCTCTTTAACAGTAAGTTTATTCCTGTTGTCGAAAAGTTTTTGATGCCCCCCGGCAATAACGGTAAGACTTTTTGAGAATGTATTTAATTGTTGTTGTTTCAGCAAAATGGCATCAATTTCTTTATAGTAATCCGTTGATAGTTTCACCTTATCGTAACCCGTGAGTTTCTCCATTAATAATTCGGAGTAAAGCGCGAAGTTTCTTTCTTTTTGAAAGTTAAGCTCCATGACGAGGTTACCGACCGATGTTCTGAAAAGCCCTATCAGGGTTTGAATATGCGGGTTACCTGTTTCAATTACCTGCCTGATTTTTTGTTTACGGTATCCATCGGTGAAAGCCTGGATCACCAGACGGCCAAGGCTACTGTAGGCCGTAACAGTATTTTTGTCAATGGTCAGTGAGCCGAATTTTCCCTCAACCAGCGCTTCATTCAGTGATTTTGTATCGATAGTGGTGAGATCACCTTCTGATATGGCACCAAGGCTCTTAAAATAGGCTGCCAATGTTCGGTATACTTTGGTGGTTGCTTTGTCTGCGTCGGCGAAAAGACTGCAATCACAATTGATGGCTGTATCACGAATGATAAGATTTCTGCGGATAAGGTTGAACTGGCAACGCTCATCACAAAACCCCTGGTATGAAATCGGCATCTCTTCATAAATCGCAAGACTTTTCAACGACTTATCAGATAGCTCTGATACTGGCTTTAAAGAAATACATCCGGCCAGCGAAACCAGGTAGGCAATAACGATAAAACGTGCTGGTAGAGAGGGTAATCTGTGCATGTTGCGGTTTTATTGATCTTTGGTACTGCATCATGGAGAACAGATATGTGTCTCAACATGCAGACATTCCAATTTAGACAAATCTCCGCTTATGATAAATTTTATATTGATAGTTGTTGCTATAATTATGTGCTCACTATCTTTATACAAACCAGGGCTACTATGAAATGGAGTATTTTAATCGCATGTATCTTAATTGGTTTCAAGGTTTCCGGAAGTCCGGTTAATTCTTTCGGCAATGATAGTATACCACCATGGCTCAAAGGTAACTTCACAGATGATTACAAGATCAGGTATTCCATTTCAGATTCATTATGGATGCAATTACCTGGCACTAAGTTCCACATTATTAAATGGAACCTGGATGAACAGTACCTGGTGGCAAAAAATGATATGGAAAACCCGGGAGATGGTGGGCTGTATACAAGAATCGATTTTATGCAGTTCAAAGATATGGCGCCTTTTGAATGGGGATTTTGTTTGACCGCGTACAAAGCCAAAGACAGTGACACTGCTGAAAAAACAGCAGCAGCCGATCGTTCTAACCCTAAAAAAGGTTGTGGAGGATTTCCATTCTCAAGAATGAAGCGGAAATAGCATTCATGAAGGCTTCTGATACAATATTAATTGTCACTTGAACGGATCCGTCACCGTGACCAGGATTTTATCAATTTTATTTTCATCCATATCGATCACTTCGAATACAAATTGTTTCCATTTTACTTTTTCACCTGTAACGGGCATGTGATTGAGCTGGGATAAAATCAATCCGCCCAGTGTATTGAAATCTCCGCTGTTTTCTTCTTGTGAGATGTCAAAAAAATGCAGGAACTCAAAGAAAGGAAACTGGCCATCGGCGAGCCATGTATTATCATCGCGTTTAATAATCTGGTATTCGTTCTGGTTATATTCTGAGGTATCCCCAACCAATGCGTCAACAATATCATCCATACTCACCATACCCTGTACGCGGCCATATTCATCAACCACAAAAGCATAATGGATCCGGTTTTCTTTGAACTTGTCAAGCACCTTATAAGCTGAAGTGTTTTCATGAACCATCAATGGCTGCCTGATAAAGTCGGATAACCTGAATGGCGTTGCGCTAAAATCTTTTGGAAAAATATCCTTAACGGACACAATGCCCAATAATTTATCAAGGTTTTTCTGTACAACCGGGTACACGGAGTGTGCTTCCTGGCCAGCTTTGGTTTTGATGCTTTCAAATGACTCATCAATATCGAAGTATACGAGGTCGTTGCGATGCGTCATCAACTGTGTGACTTTCCGGTCACCAAGTGCAAACACACGGTGTACTATGCTTTGTTCGATTTGCTGAATCTCACCCCCTTCCGCGCTTTCCTGTACCATGGCTTTGATCTCTTCTTCACTCACAATACCTTCTTTCTGGTGCTTTAGTCCTAATAGTCCCAGGACCAGGTCATTCGTATTTACAAGCAGCCAGATAAACGGTTTGGTGATCACCGAAATGAACTTCATAGGCCCTGCAACAAACGATGCAATTGCTTCCGGAAACATCAGTCCAATTCTTTTAGGAATGAGTTCACCAAATACTATAGAGAAAAAAGTTATGATGATAACAATCAGAATAACGGAAAGTGTTTTAGCATAAGGAGCTAATAAACTAATTTTCTCAAGGCCATGTTGAACATTGAGGGTTAATGTATCACCGCTGAATATACCCGTGAGTATACCGATCAGCGTAATACCTATCTGGACTGTCGACAGAAATGTATTCGGATTATTTGCCAGTTCAAGTGCTCGTTTTGCGTTTGAATTTCCTTTTTTCGCCGCGCTTTCCAGTTTGAATTTTCTTGCCGACACGAGGGCAATCTCACTCATGGAAAAAATGCCATTGATGAGTATAAGGAAAATAATTATTAAGATCTCCATGATGATTTATGAAAGGGCAGGGATATCAGGCCTGCAACTAATTAATTGAAACGAATGCTTCGCGGGGAGTTAACAGCTGCCAATGGGTAAAGGATCTTGATAAAAAACGGCGCCCCCAAAAAAGCCGGCAACAAGAATCGCCGGGAATCTGATAATTTCTTCATTCTAAAACAGGGCAAAATTAAGGTTTTACCCTCAATTTACCCTTAATAAGAAGTTTTGAAGAGATAGCTACCAGCCTATCCCGTAATCTTCGCCATGGTTACTGCTTCCTCCCCACAATGAACCATGTACCCAATCGAAATAAATTGCATTAATTGGTCCGCTGGAACGATTGGTAAACTGCATGGTATACCCCATTGCTTTTAGCTCTTCCCGAACCTTTGGCGTTGTGGCGGACTGTAAGACAATATTTCCTGCACGCGGTTGTCTTTCTTTGATGGTAGTACCACCGAGAGACAACCATAATTGATCAGAATTGATGTTTGCTGCCTCGGTAGCCTGCTGAACGGTCATTCCAAACTCAACCATATTCAGGAAAAATTGCAAAAGATTTTGGTCCTGTGTGTCGCCTCCCTGAACAGCAAAAGAAACAAATGGTTTGCCATCTTTCAGGGCAAGTGAGGGGGTGAGGGTCACCCGTGGCCTTTTTCCAGGGGTAATTACATTGAATGGGCTAACAATAGAATCAAGTACAAAACTCTGAAGACGCTGACTCATACCAACACCGGTTTTGCCGGCAATACAAGCGGGGATCCAACCGCCACTTGGAGTAATAGAAACTACCCATCCCTCTTTGTCTGCAGCTTCAACTGAAGTAGTGCCGCGCCAAAGCCTGTCCTGGTATAAACTATCATTTATATAATTTGCATCAATGCCGGGTACTCCTATATTAGCATCCTGTGTATTGAAATCATTAAACGCAAGTAGTTCTGCAATTCTATTGTCAGAGGTTCCCGTTGGGAAATTGTAACTGATTGAATCATGTTTTGGTGTTGCGCTACCAGGGTTTTTATCAACTGTAGTATCGGCAAGGGTTAAACGCTTTTTAAGGAGAGCAGTGTAGGGATTTGTCTTTCCTTCGAAAGGATAGGGATCCCCCGGTGCAGCATATGCATCGTTTTTGGCTTCATTAATCAGTTTCACTCTCTCCTTTGCATATTCTTTACTGAGCAGTCCCTTGATAGGGGTTCTCGGAGCAAACCTGGGGTCTCCATAATAAAAGTCCCTGTCTGCGAATGCGAGGTTCATCGCCTGGTAAACCGTATGTATATATTTGCTGGAATTATAACCCATTTTTTTCAGATCGAAGTTTTCCAGCAGGTTCAGACTTTGTAAGAGTGCCGGTCCCTGGGTCCATTCCTGGAGCTTATAAACTTCGATTCCTTTATAATTAACATGTAGTGGTTCTTCTTCTATTGGCTTCCATTTTGCAAGATCCTCCATAGTTATCAATCCGCCCTGCTCCTGGCAACCCCTTACAAATTCCTTTGCAATGTCACCTTTGTAAAACCGATCGTATGCAGCCATAATTGCCTCCTTGCGTGACTTTTTGTTTTTCAGTGACTGCTGTTCAGCTTCAATCAATTTTGTAAGCGTTTCCAACAAGTCTTTCTGAACAAAAATTTCGCCTGCCTCCGGTGCTTCGCTTTTTTCACCGGGATGGGTCAGAAAAACAGCTTTGCTATAAGGCCATTCCTTGATTCTCGCTTTATTACTTTCAATGCTTCTTGCAGTGGAAGCTTCAATCGGGTAACCCGCGGCCATTTCCATGGCAGGTGCCAGCACTTCTTTCAGACTCATGGAACCGTATTCTGATAACATATGACAGATTCCACCAACAGTACCCGGGGTAACTGCTGAGAGTGGTCCGTACTCCGGTGGGAAATTGTATCCCTTGTCTTTAAAAAACTTTACAGTAGCTCCGGTCGGTGCCACACCCAACGCATTTATAGCAATTACTTTTTTTGTTTTAGGGTTATAAATAAGGGCCTGTGTTTCGCCGCCCCAGCTCAATACATCCCACATGGTGCAGGTCGCAGCGAGCATGGCACAAGCCGCATCAACTGCATTACCTCCTTTTTGAAAGATCATGGCACCTGCTGTTGCAGCCATCGGTTTGCCGGTAATGGCCATCCAGTTTTTACCATGCAATGGAGGTTTTTGAGTTTGTTGTGCGCTGACCGAAACTGATATAAAAAAAGTGGCGATAATTGCGAGATTTCGATTCATGTATTTAAGGTAATTATTAATACAAGTTAGGTAAAAGGGAGTTATGAATGATGAGTTATGAGTTACGAGTGGAATGAATTAGGATTTATAAAATATGAATATGGGAATAAAATAAGAATATGGGAATTGTCACAAAACATAAAATACCTATTTAATATTTCTTAAATAAACATTTTTAGCTGTATACTACTACTGGTTTAGGAGAATACTATTAGCATTCAATTTGGACTAAACATCCTGCGTTTATAGCGACGAATGGAAACAATTTAACTGCCACGTCATACGAATATTCTTGCCAGCAGTATTTTTGGCCCGGATTTTTTCTGCCCGAAACCAGTATTGATTTCATTTGCAAAAAATCAATTACGAATCTATCAATCTTTATGAAAACCATCAAGCTCCTTCTCATCGCAGGCCTGCTATCAATTCAGTTTACACAGGCGCAAAACAAAGCCTTAAATTTTAATGGAACATCTACCTATGTTACAACTACTACTTTCCTGGTACCAAGTGTTGGAAACTTTACTGCTGAACTATGGGTTTATGCGACCGCTGGCGGACTCAGGCATTTCATTTCACAAGGGCAAGGCGGCACGGCATTTTTTGTAGGTATGAGTGCTACAAGTAATATCTGGCTTGGAGACTCATGGGTTACATCTATCCCTATGCCATTAAATGTCTGGACTCACCTCGCGGTTGTCAGGAACGGAACCAATGGTACCTTGTATGTAAATGGTGTGCAAAGAGAAACAAAAGCAAACTATACGATTGGTTCAGGTGGAACCGAATTCAGAATTGGAAAACAGTTCGGAGCAATCAACGAATTCACAAGTGGTAATCTCGACGCGGTACGAATCTGGAATACGGCAAGGTCTGCTTCACAGATAAAAGATGGGATGTATGGAACAATTCCTGTATCATCAACAGGACTGGTTGCCTATTATAAAATGGATGAAGGCTCCGGAACAGTCGTATCCAATAATAGTACAAGTTTAGACGCAGCCGCTTCATCCAATGGCACATTGATCAGCGGGACCGGCTGGCTTGACAATTCGCCTGTGCGGGGTAACGAAAACGGTTTGCATTTCGACGGGGTCGACGACTATGTTCAGATCCCGAGAAACTCAAACTATGATTTTAATTCAGGAACTATTGAGTGTTGGTTAAGAACCGAAAACCTGGTTGGAAATGCCTGTATTCTTGGTAATCGCTCAGACGCAACATCACGCTATAGCTTTCACATAGCAGCCGGCTCTATTGGTATGTACAAGACCGGGGAGTATCAGGCAATTGCATATACATTCACCCCGGGTCAATGGTACCACCTGGCATTTGTCTGTAGTGCTGTTGAAACAAGAATCTATGTAAATGGAGTTTCAATTGGTACAACCGGTAACGTGATCAGTGCAGATGCTAACCTGGATTTTCAGCTTGGTGTAGCACATACAAGCCCGATTTTTGAACCATTTTCCGGCTCAATGGATGAGGTGAGGATCTGGAACGTTACTAAAACGCAAGCTCAAATTGCTGCTGGTATGAATTTATCATTAACGGGTGCTGAGCCAAACCTTGTTGGTTTGTTTGCAATGGACCAGGGAAATATTGCTCAAAATAATGTTGGTTTATTAACCCTGATTGATAAAACGAATATCAACAATCATGGAACCCTGCAAAATTTTAATTTAACCGGGAACAGTTCAAATTATATTGCTCACTCAACTGCTGTTTCAAACCCGGCGCCAGTTATAAATAGTTTCAGTCCTGCGACAGGTCCATATAACACCGCAATAACTATCAGCGGAAATAACTTCAATACAACACCGGCAAACAACATAGTTTATTTTGGTGGCTCAAGAGCTATTGTTACAGCAGCCTCAACAACAAGTTTAACAGTTAATGTTCCGGTTTCTGCGACAAACCATCCAATTTCAGTAGTTAACACAGCCAACAATCTTGCGGGCTATTCAAATGCAACATTTGTTCCAACCTTTGCGGGAAGCAATACCGTGAGCTTTGCGCCAGCAGTTAACTTCAATGCCGGTAATCAACCTACAGGTGTGAGTTTCGGCGATATTGACGGAGACAATAAACTTGACATGATAGTTGCAAACCAGGCTTCGAATACAATCTCTGTATTTAAGAATGCTTCAACCGGTTCTATTTCTACAGCTTCCTATCCGGCGAAAGTAGATTTTGCAGTTGGCGGCTCACCACAGAATGTAATTTTCCAGGATGTGGACGGAGATGGTAAACCAGAGATAGTTGTGATGTGCTGGGGTGGGGGCGCCGTGCACATTCTGAGAAACACATCAACTCCCGGTGTTATCAACAGCTCATCTTTTGCTCCATCAGCAACTGTGAGTACTGGTTTAAACTCAAGGACTCTTAAGGTAGCTGATCTCAATGGAGACGGTAAACCCGAAATCATCACTTCAAACTACGTTCAACCTGGATCTATCTCTTTAATTCAAAACAATTCAACACCAGGTACATTATCATTTTCATCAGCGGTTAATCTTACTGCCGGCCTTAATTTCGGCGATGTTGCTATAGCTGATATGGACGGAGATAATAAACCAGAGATCATAGGTGCAAACCTTGCAAGTAACAATATGACTATCTTTCATAATACTCATTCCGGGGGCAACATTGCAACTACATCTTTTGCGAGTCAGCAGGATTTTGCAACCGGTCTATATCCATGGGGAATATCCATTGGCGATATTGATGGAGATAATAAACCTGACGTTGTTATTCCAAATTCGGGTAGCAGCCGCATTTCGGTTTTTCGAAACAATTTTACTCAGGGTGTTTTGAATTCATCTTCTTTAAACACTGTCGTGAATTTTACAACAGGCTTGTCTCCTTATAGCGTAGCAATGGCAGATATCAATGGTGATGGTAAACTGGACATAGTAACTCCAAATACAAACGGAACTTCAGTCTCGGTTTTATTGAATACTGCGACACCCGGAGTTATTAACAGTTCTTCGCTGACAGCACGCACCGACATCGTTACCGGTCTCACATCAAACTATATCAGTGTTGCAGATATAGAAGGTGATGGCAAACCGGATATAATTGTTCCAAATACTGTGTCGGGTCAAACAACTGTGTCTATATTGCCCAATACAATTCAACCCATGATATTGCCTGTTTCTATAACTGAATTCAATGCTGTCAAAACAAAGTCCTCAGTTATCCTGAAGTGGAACACATTATCGGAAAACAATTCGGCCCATTTTGAAATAGAGAAAAGCATAAACGGTTCAGACTTCAGCTCTATTGGCAGGGTTAAGGCCGCAGGAACTTCTATCACTAAACTCAGGTATGAAATGGCTGATCAGAATCCTGTGGGCGGTTACAATTATTACCGCTTGAAATCTGTTGACAGGGATGGTAAAATTACCAGGAGTGAATCTCTCATAGTTAAATGGGAAGAGACTGTTTCTCTAAGTGTAAGCCTTTATCCTCAGCCCATGCACAATACATTAAGAGTGAACTTCAATGGATTGAAGATTAGTAAAGGCAGATTTGAAATCTTTGATGTAAATGGTAAGCTTGTAAAATCATATTTAATTAATAACTCATCTTCCACGGGTCTGGATGTTGATCGTAAAGGGATGATAACAGGTCTTTACTTTTATCGGTTAACAGGAGAAAATAAGGACCCTCTTGCAACCGGGAGAATTATTGTTGATTAACGGATCATTAACATCACCTGAAAACTTCAGTATCGATTAATAAAATCCGGCGCTTCAATAACATGAAAGGGAGAATCATTATCACAATGGTTCTCCCTTTTTTATTGGGAACGAAAATTGATGGTATTAGAAACATCCAAAAAATAACATCATGAGCCAGGCTTTTGTTAAGGAAAATGATGATCAGTGGCTACACGATTTGCCACCAACGCTAAACGCCCTCCTGGTTTACCTCACAAGGGAAAATAATGGAATTCCTGTATATCAGAAAAATGTTATTTCAGATGAAAATGGAAGGGTTTTGCATTCCATGAGTAATGGCTTGAATTACGCTATTGATTCTGAAGGGAAATGGGAAATAGTTTGGTGAATTCGGCTGGGCAATACCGTGGGAAAACAGCCACGAGGCGCTATTCCGGCCAAGGCTTTCATTTTCGGAATCCGTTGTTTATCTTAGCCAAAGGCGATAAACTCCCGGTTAACTTTCTTATTTGAATATCGCAACGCTCAGTAATGATTAATTACATAAGAATATATCTAAGAATACTTCGGAAGGATCATCCATTCAGGAACTCCTTTCTAAAAAATTTGGTTTTTCTTATTGGGAAAACTTTAAAGTATAGAACCGGAAAAAACAGAAGGGAGATAATTCTTATTAATCTTACTGAACACATGGGTGATATCGTCGCCACAGAACCCGTGGCAAGACATCTTCGAAATGAAAATCCAAAAGCTTATATTATTTGGTGCGTTAATCAAAAATTTGCTGATCTGGTCCGTTATAATCCAGCGCTTGATTCAATCATAACAGTTACCTGCATTGCGGAATGGATACTTCTGAAAAAGATGATCAGAAAAATGGTGACCGTATATGACCTACATCTGAATGGACGTTCCTGCGATACTTATAAATTCACAAACAAAAATCCGAATAAGCAGGGGATTAACGTATTTAATTACCTCGGATTTGGCAGCCTTTTAAAGGTATTTTCAAAGACGGCAGGACTTGAAAATGTTGAAGATCAAACTCCGTTGTTTCATTTTTCCAAAGATAAAAATGACGAAGTTGTTTTTCCGTTTGAGTATATAGTTTTTCATACACTTGCTAACGACCAGGAAAGGAACTGGGCGAATGAACAATGGAATGCACTTCTCAAAAGAATCCTTGATCTCTATCCAACGATTCATGTGGTAGAAATAGGGTTGCATTCAATCCTGGCTAACAGTTCACCAAGGTTTCACAATCTTACCGCAAAATATAATCTGCAACAAACAGCTCATATAATTCAAAGGGCACGCTTATTTGTCGGTGTTGAAAGTGGATTTGGTCATTTTGCAAATGCACTTGGCACTAATAGTGTTATTATGTTCGGTTACTTTCAGCATTACAAAAACTACCAGGTTTATTCCGGGCGTTTCGCTGAAGGGAAAGATGTTACCCTTTATTTTCACCAGGGAATGCTCCGTCATTTAAAAATGGAGGAGGTCTGGCCATCAGTGCAAATGCGTTTGCACCTGGATAAGCACGGTGAGAAACTTATGAGAGTTTAAGTCTTTCCTATTACAAGTCAGGGAATCTTTTTTGCCGTTCATTCCTTAGTACCTTCTTCTGTTTTACATGATCAGTTTCACAAGGCCGCCGTCTGCACGCAATGCAGCTCCGTTGGTAGCAGAAGATAATGGGCTGGCTATATAGACAACGAGGTTGGCAATTTCAGAAACATCTGCAAAACGTTGAATGATAGAACTCGGCCTTAATGTTTTGAAAAAATCCTTTTCGGCATCTTCCTTACTTATATTTTTCGATTTAGCGACCTGGCTAATGAAATCTTCTACACCTTCTGATTTTGTGGGACCCGGTAGTATCGAGTTTACAGTTACATTTGTATTTCTGGTCAGTTCGGCTATCCCACGGCTAACACCCAACTGCATTGTTTTAGTTGCCCCATAATGAATCATCTCTTCGGGGATGTTCAGTGCAGATTCACTCGAAATAAAAATTATTCTACCCCAGTTTTTAGCCAGCATTTTCGGCAGCACTGCCTTGGATAACTGTACACCACTCAGGACATTTACCTTAAAAAAACGGATCCATTCATCATCCGGTATTTCAAGAAATGGTTTTGGTTCAAAGATCCCGGCGTTATTAACAAGAATGTCAATTTCTGGCAAAGTATTTACTAAACGGCTTACTTCGTCTGAGTTTGAAAAGTCAGCCGCCAGCCCCGAAACATTTGCACCTGGTACTTCTGATTTCAGTTTTGAAATAGCTGCATTAATACGCTGATCCGTTCGTCCGTTTATTATAACTGTTGCCCCTTCGGCCAGCAGCAGTTTAGCAATGGCATAGCCAATACCCTGTGTTGATCCGGTAACCAGTGCTGTTTTGTCTTTCAGTTGTAAATCCATATAAAAAATTAAAATTATTATTTTTCGAAATGAGATAGCCGGAACGCGAAGTTCAGGCTTTGTGAAAAAGATGTTGTATTAATTTGTAGCCATGCAGAACATTTTAATCGGTGTCCAATCCCTAACTTAGAACCTGACTTATTAAAAATTGCTGCTTTAACAAAAACTTGTCGCAGCCAGATCATTCTAACATTTTTGCTTATGAAAAGTTTAATCTTCACTTGTTTACTGGTAGCCAGCCTGGCACCAGGATCTGCCCAGTCAAAAAAAATTTTCAATGAAACCGAAGCTGAAAAGGCCAAACGCCTGGCCTGGTGGCAGAACGATCGCTTTGGTATGTTTATTCATTGGGGTTTGTATGCATTGCCGGCAAGACATGAATGGGTGAAGAACCAGGAAAGAATAACGGATTCGGCTTACCAGAAGTATTTTGACAATTTCAATCCCGATCTTTTTAAACCAAAGGAATGGGCAAGGATGGCCAGGGAGGCAGGGATGAAGTATGCGGTTCTTACTTCCAAACACCACGAAGGATTTTGTCTTTTCGATTCTAAATACACAGATTACAAGTCAACTAAAACCCAGGCCAAGAGAGATCTTGTTAAAGAGTTTGTAGATGCATTCAGAGCAGAAGGTCTGAAGGTTGGTTTTTATTATTCTCTGATCGACTGGCATCATCCGGATTTTACGATAGACAGGAGCCATCCGCAACGGGTGACTGATCCGAAGAATTATGCAGAGCTGAACAAAGGCAAAGACATGGCAAAATACCGTGACTATCTTCATAAGCAGGTTGCAGAACTACTTACAAATTATGGTAAGATTGATTTGATGTGGATGGACTTTTCTTATCCCGGTCCGGATGGTAAGGGAAAGGATGATTGGGGTTCTCTGGAACTGATCAAAATGGTCCGCAAACTTCAACCGGGCATCATAGTGAATGATCGGCTCGATCTCCGGGAATATGAAGATGGCGGTGACTTTGTCACACCTGAACAATATAAGGTCGCTGAATGGCCAATGGAAAATGGCAAACGTGTGCCCTGGGAAACCTGCCAGACATTCTCAGGTTCGTGGGGGTATTACCGTGATGAGAACACCTGGAAGGATAATAAACAATTGCTGACGCTGCTGATTGAGTCGGTTAGTAAAGGAGGAAACGTTTTATTGAATGTTGGCCCAACTGCCCGGGGAACTTTTGATTCGAGGGCTCAGAAGGCATTGGGTAAGATGGGTGATTGGATGCAGGTGAATAGCCGATCGATTTATGGTTGTACACAGGCTGATGGTTTTCTAAAACCCGACAACTGCCTGCTGACCTATAATCCTGAAACAAAAAGATTATATGTTCATTTGCTTGACTATCCTTTACAGAAGATAGTATTGCCCGGCTTAAAAGGCAAAGTAAAATATGCCCAGTTTTTACATGATGGTTCCGAGATCAGGCCAACAGATCGCGATGGCTATGGATATAAACAACAAACCGGGCCCGCCGGTGACCTGAGCCTAAGTTTGCCGGTGATAAAACCGGACACGGAAATTGCTGTGATTGAATTAATTCTTCAATAGAGTTATGATGGGTCACAGCCATAAAATGTTCAAACATTGAAGAGAATAACCACAATCGGTGAGAAGAATACCACGATGTGGTGATAGCTGGGTATTATAAAGAGCCGTAGTTTTACGTCAGTTAATCAGTAGTACTTCGCTAATTAGTGGCACCGAAATTGATTATTTTTGTTTAGACAATTCGCAATCGGTATAGATATCGCAACCCGAATAAATATCGCAACCGGCATAAATATCGAAACACGTATAGATATTGCAACACGTATAAATATCGCAACCGACATAAATATAATATAATAATTTTTTTCTCATAAGCAGTTAGTTTTGGTTATTCCCCTGTATTCTTACAGGGGATTTTTTTGGTCAATAATTAATCGTCCAATTAATCGTCCCAAATCGTACAGGATGAACATACCTATAGAATTTTACCGGATACTAAATTCGGCTGACCCGGAATTTGCACAATGCATGTATATCTATCATGAAGCTTTCCCAACTTATGAACGCCAGTCGGATGAAATGATAATGGCAAGAGTTAATAAAGGCAGCTGTCTCTTGCTTGCCGGAAGAGCCGGGGGTAAAATAGTATGCATGTCTGTCTTATGGGACTTTCAGGAGACGGACTATATGTTCCTGGATTATTTCGCGGTCGCGGATAATGCAACGGGATATCAGGTTGGAGCAAGATTCCTCCGTTTTATTATCAACGATTTTTTAGAAAAAGGAAGGTTTCTTGTTATGGAAGTTGAACATCCCGATTATGGAATCAACCAGGAAGACAGAAGCCGGAGAATAAAATTTTATGAAAAAAACGGGGGAGTAGTACTGAAGAATGTGCGATACTTTTTGCCCCCTTTAGGCGGGTCTGATACACCTCTTGAGATGCAGCTAATGTTATTACCTGATCCGGGTAGAATAATTGAAGAAGAAAATATCCAACCACTTATAACTATGATCTATTCTAAAGTTTATCTGAAAAAATATGAAACACCTACATGACGTTTGTGAAGGTGCCTTTGTAGCATTGACAAACTTTCAAATCAAAAATAGAAAATAATGTCGACGCAGGAGATTTGAATTATAAATTATAATGACATAAACGGTATTGAGTAACGACTTCTACAGAGTATTGAATAGATTTCTAACTAGTAATAATTAATGACCTAAAGCGTAATGAATAAATGAATAATGTCTTAAAGAGTATGAATAACGACTTCTAAAAGTAATGGGCAATGACCTATTGGTTATGAAGCATTTTTTCATAAACAATAAGTCATTACTCATATTTAAACATATTCAAAATTCAGTTTTCTTTTAGATCTCAAAAATTAACTGCTCGTCTCTGTTTTCAACTTTGATTGTGCGGATAAAATTATCATAGCCATCTTCCTCATCATGATTGCTATAAACGCCATAGGCATCCATGCTATAGCCTATTAATCCGTCATTAGCTTCGATGATGTATATAATGGAAGAGTCTGAAGGATCAGATTCACCTTCAAAACGAAAGGTTTTTATGATTGTCAATTCATCCGGTGAATAATTTTTTCCGCGTCCGGCCTGGAACTTTCCGTCAACCAGTCGAAACTCATTATCCATTTTTTTCATTCTCAGCTTTTCAAGAACAGCGGTGACAGTTGTCATTTGGAGCTTATCGCTGGGTTCTGCATTTTGTTGTGTAATCATAACATTTAGTTTATCTGCTATAGTTAACAAAACTCAAGCCTCTTTTCCTTCCCCTGCGGACTTCCTTTATTGGCATTTTTAAACAAAAAATCAGGGATAATACCTACGATTAAGAGAAACCTGGGGAAAAACCTCTACGAAGTTGAGGTGTAGATATTATTTTGCCAGGATTTTCGTTAGATTGATACATGACCCTTTCAAACCTGAAGCTGAATTATATAAGTGGCATCTTGCTGCTTATCTTCCTGTTTTATATGGTGTCCTGTCATAAAACACCGGTAATACACGATAGCTTCTTTGAAAATGAGCCTATACAGCTGGCACTGGATCCGCAATCAATTGATGAAACCTCCGGCATAACAGATAGCCGTATCAACCGTGGATATATCTGGGTTCAGGAAGACAGTGGTAATCCACCCCAATTATACCTGGTTGGTCATGATGCCAAAGTAAAAAAATCAATCTTCCTGGATGGTATCTCTAACCGCGACTGGGAGGATATGACTATAGCAAAGGGCCCCGATCCCTCACTGGATTATTTGTATGTCGCCGATATAGGTGACAATGGGTCGATTTTTACCGATTATACTATTTATCGCTTTCCTGAACCGTCATTGACAGTTGATACTGTTCGTAAAATTGATAAGATCAGGTTCAGATATCCTGATGGTTCGCATGATGCTGAAGCATTTATTGTTGACGATCTTAATAAGGAAATCTATGTTATCACCAAACGGGACTCAACTTCCAGGATATACCGGCTGAAGAGTCCGGTAAATGAAAATACTATTAATACTCTGGAGTATATTACCTCGCTCAAATTTAATGGCGTGGTAAGTGCAGCCATTGCACCGGATAGAAAATCCATGCTGCTCAAAACGTATTCAGCAATCTATTACTTCGAAATAAAAACTGGTATCTCTCTATCTGAAGTTTTTAAAACTAACGCGGCTCCGGTCACCTACCAGGTGGAACCCCAGGGTGAAGCCATCTGCTTTTTGGATGATAATTCCGGCTTCTTTACATTAAGTGAAAAAGCGTTTGCTTCGACTGTAAAGTTGTATAACTACGGAAGAAAATGATCTGAAGATAAATGATCTGAAGATAATTGTCAATTGTTCATTGCCCACAGCTTAAGAATTTACAAGACGCTAATCGCAGATAAATCCTACGACTACAATGCTCCCGGTGATCAAGCATGTATTCAATCAACAATTGACAATTTACCTGAAATATTATCTGTATCCAGACATACCCTGGGTAGATTTGCAACCCCCGCGGGATGATACGCATGAACTTACAGTAACAGTAGCAGTAATAGCAAGAAGAATAACTAACAGTGTCCTTTTCATTTTTGTGGTATTTAGAGTTGAATTAAGCCATGCGAAACAAGGGCTTAACGATCACAGGGTGATTCAAAGGAAACGGACGGGTAAGCAGAATGTTAGTTCCGCGAAACGAAAAAGTTTTGAAAAGGGTAGTTCTTAAAGAGGAGATTTCTGTCGGATTGGATGACCAGAGATTCAAAATAACACAGAAAAAATTGAATTTGCAAGTGCGCCTGCTCAAAAATTAAAAAGTTTTTGCTAATCATTTGATCTTTAATACTTTTAATAACAAATCCAATATTGATGAAAGTACATTTTATAGCCATTGGCGGAAGTGTTATGCACCAGTTGGCTATAGCACTGAAACTAAAAGGTTATATAGTTACCGGGAGTGACGACGAGATTTTTGAACCGGCAAGTTCCAATCTCAAACAAGCAGGAATTCTCCCTGCACAAACTGGTTGGTTCCCGGAAAAAATCACTGATGACCTCGATGCGGTAATTCTCGGTATGCATGCAAGAAATGAAAACCCTGAACTGCAGAAAGCGCTGGAACTAAACCTTAAAATTTATTCTTTTCCCGAATACATCTACCAGGAGAGCCTGGAGAAAAAAAGGATAGCGGTGGGTGGTAGCCATGGAAAAACCACCACAACCTCCATGGTTATGCACGCGTTGAAGGTTACCGGCTATGATTTCGATTACCTGGTCGGCGCCAGGGTAGATGGATTCGCACAATCTGTTAATATTACAGATGCCCCGTTAATTGTTTGCGAAGCGGATGAGTACCCGGCATCTGCAATCGAGAGAAGGCCGAAATTCCATTTTTTGTTTCCACATGTGGCGATCCTGACCGGAATCGCCTGGGATCATATTAATGTGTTTCCAACTTTCGAATTTTATCTGGAACAGTTTTCAATTTTCATCGGAATGATCACCGCAGGCGGTTTGCTGATTTATAATGAATCGGACCCGGTTCTTGTGAGTCTCGTAAAACAAAATCTGCGTAACGATATACGGTATCAACCTTATGATGTTCCGGCACATTCCATCAACGAAGGGAAAACTGAAGCGCAAATTGAAGGCGCGCGTGGTATGTTGAAGGTGTTTGGAAATCATAACCTGTTGAATCTGAATGCTGCCTGGTATGTCTGTAAGGAATTAGGTATGGATCCGGCCACCTATATTGCAGCTATGGCAGATTTCACCGGCGCCTCAAAAAGACTTGAATTGCTGGCATCAGGCAAAACCACCAATATTTACCGTGATTTCGCGCATGCGCCATCAAAAGTAAAGGCTACTATTGAGGCTGTTAAGGCACAATATCCTGACCGGAGACTAATAGCCCTGCTTGAACTGCACACTTACAGCAGCCTGAATGAGAAATTCATGGAAGAATATGATGGGGTTATGTCAAAAGCAGACGAGGCGGCGGTATTCTATTCCAGGCATGCCCTGGAGTTGAAAAAAATGCCGGATCTTCCGGTGAGTGCCGTGGTTTCCGGTTTTAATAAACCGGGGCTGGCCGTCATAAACAAGAGAGAGGAGCTGGAAAAATGGTTAAAAAAACATGACTACGAAAATGCCAGTTTGTTGCTTATGAGCTCAGGTAATTATGATGGATTAGATATGCTTACATTTGCAGATCGGGCCAGTAAAAATAAGTTGTAATTAATCACAAATTTCCTCATGCTACAATTGTCCAAGCCGCTGGCTGTAATCGATCTTGAAACAACGGGAATAAATTTATCTGCAGACAGAATTGTTGAGATTGCAATAATCAAAATAATGCCTGATGGTAAAAAGATCGTCAAAAGAAAGTTACTCAACCCGGAAATGCCAATCCCTGCAAGCTCTACAGAGTTCCACGGTATTACCGATGATATGGTGAAAGATGCGCCGACCTTTAAGCAGGTCGCAAATGAAGTGAAACAGTTTCTTGAAAACGCTGATCTTGCAGGCTACAATTCCAACCGCTTCGACATTCCAATGCTTGCTGAAGAATTTCTCAGGTCAGGGCTCGATTTTGATACCAGGGGACGTAAGTTTCTTGATGTGCAGAAGATCTTTCACCAGATGGAACAACGCACATTGGGAGCAGCATATAAATTTTATTGTAATAAAGTATTAACCGATGCGCATAGTGCAGAAGCAGATGCTTCTGCAACCTGGGATATTCTTGAATCCCAGATAGAACGATACCCCCAGCTGGGAACCACCCTCGATACGGTACTTAAATGTATTGGTGAAGACCTGGTTGTTGATCTTGCGCGCCGCATGGTGATAGAGAATGGAGTAGAGGTTTTCAACTTTGGCAAACATAAGGGTAGGTCGGTAGCTGATGTGCTTCGGGCTGAGCCTCAATATTATGATTGGATGATGAAAGGTGATTTTCCACTTCATACAAAACAAAAACTCACTGAAATCTTAAACAGGAGCTTGTTAAAAAAGGGCTAAATCCTCATTCCTGTAATTTCAAGACATGTTACCGGCTGAAAAATTGTATTTTACAGAAATTAACGCGGGCATTCGATTGGAAAATATTGTCATCATACCAACTTATAATGAAAGGGAGAATATAGTAAAGATCATATCTGCAATCTTTTCATTGCAGCAGCCTTTTCACGTTCTTGTTATCGATGATGGCTCGCCGGATGGCACGGCTGCCATGGTAAAGGAATTACAACACAAATTTCCGGGAAAACTTTTTCTCGAAGAAAGAAGCGGCAAACTCGGTCTTGGCACCGCGTATATCTTTGGTTTCAAATGGAGCCTTAGTCGTGGATACTCATTTATCTTCGAAATGGATGCCGATTTCTCCCACAATCCTAATGATCTTGTCCGTCTATATGATGCCTGTAAAACAGGTGGTGCAGATATGGCCATCGGTTCAAGATATGTGCGCGGGGGCGGTACTATAAACTGGCCGAAAGAAAGAATAATGCTGTCTAAAGGAGGGTCACTTTATACAAGAATGATCACCTGGATGCCCGTAAAAGATACCACCGCTGGTTTTGTTTGCTACCGCCGGATTGTCCTCGAAACATTAAATCTCGATGAGATCAGGTTTTTAGGTTATGCATTCCAGATAGAGATGAAGTTTGCTACCTGGAAGCTTGGTTTTAAGATTAAAGAGGTTCCTATCATTTTCCAGGACAGGACTTTTGGTGTTTCCAAAATGCATAAGGGCATCATTAAGGAAGGTGTGCTTGGAGTGCTCAAGCTTCGATGGCACAGCCTGTTCAAGGATTACCGGAAACGGGTTAAGAAGAACGCTAATCCTGCTTATACTTCAAGGGCTAATGATGAGGTCTTGATGAAGTCGAAATAATACCTCTCTTACGTTAGTGTTCTCCAGATACTGTATCAGCACAATTACGCCACAGTTTTGTTTCATTCCTTCGCTCCGTTGGGAGTGGGATGGTGCTTTTGTTTGGCTGTGTCCCGTGGTTAGTTTGTTTGTTCATACCAGTAGCTGTTCTTGTCTCCGGTCGGCTTTTGGGGCCCTGATCGGCTTTGTCAGGCATTCATCAGGTGGTAGGGTGTGTTGGGCCCTGATCGGCTGCAGTAATTCTAACCACGGTACGAAGGCCAAACAAAAGCACCATCCCGCTCCCAACTCACTCATCCATTTGGGGAATATGCGACCAGTCATAACATTTCTTAATATTCCTCCAT